>Ga0098074_1000476_pt1 | contig 27067 bp, 33 predicted proteins | sample 32_taG_FD_75064 | JGI IMG/M metagenome (GOLD analysis project Ga0098074, IMG submission 75064) | Marine viral communities from the Gulf of Mexico - 32_GoM_OMZ_CsCl metaG | ecosystem: Environmental > Aquatic > Marine > Oceanic | place: Atlantic Ocean: Gulf of Mexico | collected 2015-07-12
GCCGGGGTGCTCGCCGCGCTCTATGGCGGCATTTTCCGCCGGAAGGCCGAACGCGTCCCAGCCCATAGGGTGCATGACGTTATAGCCCAGCGCATGGCGGTAGCGCGCGACAACATCGCCCAGCGTATAATTACGGACATGACCGACATGGATACGCCCCGATGGATAGGGGAACATCTCCATGACGTAATATTTATCTTTATCGGATTCTTCGGTCACTGCGAAGCAATCAGCATCCGCCCAGACTTTGCGCCACTTTTCTTCGGTGGCTTTGATGTTGTAACGCTCGTTCATATCACTATTGGCCGTTTATTTATTACTGTTAATCGATCTCGGCAACGCGCATTTGGCGGGCGCGGGTTAGGATGGTGTCTTCCAGTTTACGTGTGGTTTCAGCGGAGACTTCTGTGTCCACCCAACCATTTGATCCGGCCACCTGTTTAAAGGCACGCACACGCACGGCATCGGATCGCAACTGGCGGCCCATAATAAAGACGTTCAGTTTCAAACGCTCATTCGCGTTTTCGGCCGGAGTATACCAATCGGTCAGAATTACACCGCCAAACGGGTCGGCGCTGGCAAGGGGCATGAAGGACACCGTATCCAATGCGGCGCGCCAGAGATAGCTGTTCACGCCTATACCGGAATCTTGTTCGGCCTTGTTTTTGCTGCCGCCGAACAGGCCAAGGCCGTCCTCGCCGAATATGCTGTCGGGCTTATCATAGATGTTATCCCCGCCGGTCGCCGCGCGGTCCGCCCCTGTCGGGTAGCGGGCTTCTGTTTGTAGTGCGTTATCGCTGCTGCATGCGCCGAGCAAGCCGAGTGCCCCCAATGTTAAAAACAGAGACTGGTATTTTTTGCCCGCATATTTCATCTGGTTATTCCTTATAGTATTGTTTTCTTTTGATTTAGCATGTGAAGGGGGTAATCTCAAGAGAGCTTTTGCTCGCGCCCTGCTTTTCTCCCGCATTTTGATGGGGATTGGCCTGTTGCAAAAATGCAACGCCAGAAAACAAATGTTGTAAATTTGTCCAAATTCGCGTTGACGATGGTATGAAATCAAGGCTAACTGGTCGTGTTCATGTGTTATGGACATCTTTAAATATGGCTTAAGCCGTAATTCTAACAGTAAAATATCATAAATTTTGATTGGAGAAATAATGATGAAAAAACTACTTTTGACAACAGCCGCTTGCGGTTTGGCCTTGTCAGCATCTGCAGCTCACGCTGAAGTTGATCTTGACATTGGCGGTTATTTTAAAGGCTACGGCGCGTACGTAGACCAAGATGAAGCAGTCGGTTCTGACGTTAAAGACGTTGACTTTATCCGTGATACAGAAATTCACTTCACTGGTGAAACAACATTGGACAACGGTTTGACTGTTGGTTTCCACACAGAAGCTTTGGCTGATGGTGGCGATTCTTTCGCTATTGACGAATCATATGCTTACTTCTCCGGTGGCTGGGGTCGCGTAAACTTCGGTGACGAAGATGGTGCCGCGTATCTTTTGCAAGTTGCAGCTCCTGCAGCGGATGACAACATTGATGGTATCCGTCAGTTCGTTCAGCCAGTTAACTATGGCGCGTTCCCAGTAGGAACGACAGCTCCAACAGTTGGCTCTGCTTATGACTACGACATGGACCCATCAGGCAAGTCAACAAAGTTGACATACTTGACGCCAATCCTGAACGGCTTTCAGGCTGGTTTGACATACGCACCTGACAGTGACCGTGCGGATGACCTTGAAGGCGTTGGTCTTGATGATGACGTTGACACAATCGAAGAAACATATGAAGCGGCTCTTCGTTATGAAGGTCAGTTCAACAATGTTGGTATGATCCTTGGTGCCGGTTATTCACATGGTGAAAACGGTAGCGATCCGGTTGGTGGCGTAGATTCCGATGACCGTCAGGTATGGAATGTTGGTGCAGACTTCGATATCGGACCTTTCGGTATCGGTGCGATCTACAAAGAAGACAATGCCGGTCTTGATGGCGCAGCTAACGATGACGAAGAAACAATCGTTGTTGGTGTTGACTACACAACAGGCCCATTCAAGCTTGGTGCTTCTTACTTCAACCAAGACAACAGCTTCGGTACTGCAGATTACGACACTGAGCGTTATGCCGGTGGTGTGACATATACTTATGGCCCAGGAATGACATTCCGCGGTTCTGTTGGTTATGTTGAGCATGATCTTGCTGCTGCATCAGATGTTGATGCGACATACGTAACATTGGGTACACAGATCAACTTCTAATATGTTGATTTGTTGACTTAAGTTTGGATACTAGGGACGGGGCCTTTCGCATATTAGCGGAGGCCCTTTCTCTTTCAGGGGGTTAAGAAGGTTAATATGAGCGATATAGCGGATAATATTACCGCCATTCACGAAACCATTAATAAGACTTGCGCGGAGTTTGATTGTGAGGCCGCGCGCGTGAACCTAATTGCCGTGAGCAAGAAGCAGGACGAGAGCCGGATCGAGACCGCTTTGGCAGCGGGGCAACGCATTTTCGGTGAAAACCGTGTGCAAGAGGCGCAGGAACGCTGGGGCGTACGCCGTGAGACTTATCATGATTTAACGCTGCATTTGATCGGGCCCTTGCAGACCAATAAGGTAAAAGATGCCGTGGCGCTTTTCGATGTCATTCACACATTGGACCGCGAGAAACTGGCGCGCAAACTTGCCGATGAGATGGCGGAGCAAGGGCGCGATTTACCCTGCTTTATTCAGGTCAATACAGGCCTAGAGGATCAAAAAAGCGGCATTGCCCCTGAGGCCCTGCCGGATTTCATAGAATATTGCTACGGGGAGTGCGGACTGGATGTTGTAGGGCTTATGTGCATTCCACCGCTTGATGATCCGCCCGCCCTGCATTTTGCACTTTTGAAAAAACTGGCCGAAGACAACGCTTTGAGCGAATTAAGTATGGGCATGAGCGGGGATTACGAGGCCGCTATTCCGCTAGGTGCCACTTATATTCGGGTCGGAACAGGCGTCTTTGGCGTGCGGAAATATTAGAACAGTATTACAATTCGCGGAATGCAACTTTTTGTGTGCGATCCAGCTGTGTTATCGGCTCACGCGGAGGTAAGTTTGAGAGCGTATGCGCCATTGCATCCTGACGAACTTTATTGCTTGTCTGCCCTAGATCTTTAAAACCCTGATTGGTAAAAGCCAATAATGACTCTGGCAATGGCTCGGGATTCTCGGCAATTCTTTGCGCCTGCTCGAGGCGTTGTTCCGGCTGGGCGGCGTTCGATTTGAAACGCGGTCTTTCACCGCGCAAAGCCATGTTAAAAGCATTGCCTGCAAGATCATTGCCTGTTTCTTCTTCGGCGATAACATTGACGATACCGCTGGCCGCGCCAATGGGTCCGCCAAAGACGCCGCCGCCGATTATCTTGCCAATTGGTTTAATCTGATCGCCTGTGATCTCGCGGTACACTGTGCCAACCAGGGGAATATGGTGAAGCGGGTTGATCATGTCCAGTATATCGCCAAAGCCGAACTCTTCCGGCTCACGCTTTGCACTTTGCCCCGAGGCCTGTAGCGCCATGGCACTTTCAAAACCGGATGCTCCTGTTTCACGTCCCAAAGCCGCGCTTAATTTTTCATTGATATGGTCTTTGGCCGTTCTCGGTGTGTCCCAAGAGGGCACAGAGCCGCCCATGCGGTCATTTTTGACCATATTGAGCACCTTTTTGCGCGCGCCATTCTCGGCATAAGTTGTGTGTAGCGTAGTCTGCGTCGCTTGTCCGAGCGTTTCTAACATCTTTATCTCCTTGAATACTGTTTGGAAGCTTTGCAAGAGCCGTGCCATAATGGATATTATGCGTTTAATAAAGGTGATTTATGAATGTCATTTATATAATCGAAAAAGAAAAAGACGCCGCGGCCTTATTGGAACGTTCACTGGCCGAGCGTGAAGTTTCCGGCTGTTTCGTCGTTTCGGAAATGCCGGAAGAGAATATCAAAGAAGGCGCCACCATCTTTGATATCGCTGCAAAAATGCAAAAACCTTACCGTCTTGGTGATTTGCTGGACCGTATTAGCGGTCTGCGGGCTAACGCGGGGCGGCCGCAAATTATGCGCTTCGAGAATTGCACACTTGATACGGTATATTGTCTGTTTTCTCATAAGGACGGAGAGGAGATAAGGCTCACTGAGAAAGAGACCGAGATTTTGGCCCATCTGGCGGCGCATAGCCTTGAGGTGCCTGTGCGGCGTGATGATTTGCTCTCCGCAGTTTGGGGGTATGGGGATAACATAGAGACTCATACGTTAGAGACGCATATTTACCGGTTGAGACAGAAAATCGAGGACAATCCATCAACGCCAGAATTCTTGGTAACCAATGATGATGGGTATACATTTCCGGCCAAATAGGGCTATTGCGCTTTGGCGCGCATAATGGCGTTGATCAGGCTTTCCTGAAACGTGTCGGCTTTTTCAATATATATTTCCTGAATATCGCGCGCCTTTAGGCTTTCAATTTCTTCCAGCAAGTCATGCAGGAAATGGTTTTCGCCGCTTTTGGTATTCTCGGTTTTTAAGGATGGCGTATAAGCGCGAGATCCGGCGGTTTCTGCCGCGTGAGCATAAGCGTCCGCGGCTTTTGCAGTTTTTATGTTTAACGGTGAAACCGTCTCTTCCTGCTGCAGCCCATCACTATAGAGCGGTTGATCGGCCTGCATAGTCTCGGACGAATTTGCGTCACGACCGCTATTGCTCAGCATATTTGAAATGAAGGCGTGGAGAGCGTCGACGGAGACGCTGGCGCGGTCTTCAATGTCGAAATAATCGTCTTTGTCGTTTTCCTGATCGCGTTTCTTGCGGTTCTGGTCGCGTTCGTGCTTTTGCAGATACAAATGTGTATCTGTTTCTTCCGCCCGCCGCGTAACGGGTTTAAGAATTTGGCCCAGTCCTGAAAACATATCCTTGTCCATAAAAAAATACCTTATACCCTATAAGTATAGCGTTTGGCAAGGTTTATGCCAAATTGAGAATTGTTGGTACTAGCGGCTTTCGAGGATTTGAAGCAGGTCTTGTTCTTCTGTGTCCATATACCAGGGGGCGTAATATTCCCATAAAGCGCTGTCATTTTGTTGTCCTGCCAGACCGGGCTTTTTGAATGCAACATAGGCAATCTCGCCAAGCATAATATATTGTGACATACCATCCATTTGCAGCGGATCTTGTTGCGCGGATGTGGGACGATAGTAGAGTTCAAGGTTTAATTCGTAGGGTTTATTATGCTCGGGCAGGAGCATGGCCATTTTTTGTCTGTGTTCGTTATCAAGTTCCAGCAAGAGGAAATTTTCCAGCTCGTTAATTATTACTGCAACCCAGACATCTCCTGCGTTATAAGGGAAATATGGCGCCTCGAAAGCACCCTTGCCAGGAAAATGCGAGGCCAGATAAGATTTACCGTCTTTCTCTATAACTTGCCCCATCAATGTGGTGTGGATCTTCAGGATTTCGCGTTCGTGATCATAGGTGCCAAGTCCGTATTGGAGGCGTAGTTTTTCCTGTATGATCAAGTTTTCTGGAATTGGGTTATGGCTTTTGGTGGGATTAAGCGAGACACGCACCCATTTATCAAAGTCAGGTTTAAGACCCGAGAGTTTGTAAAAAGCCAGCACGGCCTTTTCGGCAGCAGATATATTCTTTTTTTGCGCAAATGCCGGCGCGGAGAAACAGCCAATCAAAAGTAGGCACAAAAGAATTTTATTTGCTCTGGCGCGGACACGGTTCATATCTTTATCATAGCGTTAAATATTTAAGGCAGAGTTTATAAAATATAATTAGGAATTACATTTGTATGACACAGGATGAGGAAGACGATAATCTGCCAAGCGATAACGATCAATCCTTATGGGAGCGTTATACAGCAGATATTGATAAAATCGGCCCCGCCAATGTTGCACGTGATGATATAAAACGTGATACAGAAATTCGGACTGGCGCACCCAAAAATCCAACCAGCAATTCAGAAGAGAACCCCAACTCATTTATACAGGCGCTGGACAATTTCGGCGCGGATATGAAACCCGTCTATGCAGGGGATCGCGGCAGTAGCGCACCTGCGCAGATTGATAAACGTACAGCAATGCGCCTGAAGCGCGGGCAAATGCCGATAGATGCGCGTATTGATTTACATGGATTGTATCAACGCGATGCGAAGGCGCGCCTTTTAGGGTTTATTGCTCAATCCTTCGGGCGCGGCGCTCGCTGTGTGTTGGTCATAACAGGTAAAGGGCGATTGGTGTTCGAGGGTGAAACACCCGAAAGCAATACGCCGGGCGTTATCAAGCGCAATTTCAAGTCGTGGCTGGGCGAGGAGCCTTATGCGTCGATGATTTTAAAAATCGAAAAGGCGCAAATCAAAGACGGCGGTGAGGGGGCGTATTATATATTGTTACGCCGCAGCCGTTAAAGCAGCTCTACCGTAAATACTTTGCTCTCTTCCTTAACGCCGGCGCGTATGACATTTATAGTGCCGGTATATTGTCCCGGCGGCATGGTTTTCCCGGCTAGTGTACGTCCGGTGTAATAGTACTGGCGCGCGCGGGTTTTGTCCTGCGTGATATCCTGATTGGCAAAAACGCGGCCTAAGGGGTCGGTAATTGTCAGGTTAATTCTATCGCCTTCGCGAATGCCGTAAAAAGCGCCCCAGAGCACGAGCGCCTCTGCATGCAGCGGTAGCGTCTCAGGACTTTTCTCGCCCTCCTCTATAGCCTTGAATTTAGGCATAGCGGCGCGGAAGCCGCCGTCATAGATCGAGAACTGCTCATAACCCATTGCATCGACATCCGCCCATAAACTGCCCTTGTTCAGACCGCAGCCGTCTTGATTGCTCATGCCGGTATAGGGGTCAATGACGCCGTTCTCCCAAACGATACCGAAATGCAGATGCGGAAATTCGGCCATGCCTGATTGCCCGATCTCGCCGATTTTGTCGCCAGCGGTGACTTTGTCACCGACCTTCACTGTGATGCTGCCTTTTTTCATATGGCAATAAATTGTTTTTACGGCCGCGCCGTGATCAATAAAGACACCGTTACCACATTCTTTGCGGTCCGCTTTCAGCGCGGCGATTTGCGTCTCGGATTTTGGAGTGTCGTCCTCCCCATCACGCAAGCGCTCCACGGTGCCATCTTTGGCGGCCAGCACGGCAACGCCGCTACGCATGACTTCGCGGTCTTTCAGGGCAAAATCAGTGCCTTTATGCCCATCATAGCTGCGGGGGCCGCAGGTGAAATCCTCGGCTATATCTTCTTGCGGGTTTACATCTACAAAATTGGCCGGCCAGCAATTTTGCCCGAGTGCACAGGCAACCGGGAAAATAAAACGCGGTTTATCCTGCGCCACAGCAGGATTATTGCCGGCGAAGAGGATGGATACCAAGGTGGTCAGAAAGACTAAAAATATTGACATAATAAGCGCGTTCCTTTATAACACCCCATCATTCATAATTAAGGTGAAAAAAGCAAGTCATGCGGCGCGTACAGGCATTGGATAAAGCAAGCGGGGTATTTGTAAAAGAGCTTCATGCGAATGAAATAAGTTCGCCATCACGTTATGCCTATCAATATAGCTGTCTGGATCGTGATTGTACGAAGTCCTATCACTGGCGCAAATCATATCGTATGGATGGCAACAAAGTACAAGTGCCGGCAACATTTGTCGAAAATCATACTTCCGAGCACCGTAGCGGTTGCCGCTATGATTTCATGAAAATTGCGAGCCGCAACCGCGATGTGGCGTTCTTTCAAGATGAAGCCTTTCATCTTCGTGTAAACTTTCCCTTGGGAGGGCATTTTAGTGATGTTCATGTCCCAACCGTACATCTGGGGAGGGAATATGCAGATGCCGCGCGTTCCGTCGGGTGTGATAAACCATCCGCACCGGGTTTGCCGTCCATGGGGGCGGTGGTACAGTTTCTCGAGAAAGAGTTTGGCTCGCTCGAGGCTTCGCAAATGGATATTTTAAAACTGAATTATCAAGGGCTGGATTATGATTGGCGCGATATGTACGCGGCCAGTGATCGTTACGAGAATATAGTGAACGTGCCGCAAGAGGCCGCAAGTAAAATAACGCAAAGCCGCTTGGCCGTGGTAAAAATTATCGCCGAGGCTGCTAAGAGCCATAAGGGTAAACGACGCTTTTTATGCGAGCCGCAAGACGCAAAAGTGTCGGGACGTACATTAAGCGTACAGCCCAGCCTTGTCTGCGCCAATGCTGATATCGCAACGATATTTAACGAGATTATTGAGCGGAACCAGCCCGTTTTGGTTGCGGCCCGCCCTTTCACAGGAAACCTTAGCCGCGGCGGCAAGTATGTTCCCCGCAAGACTTACCCTGTTGCGCTGTACGTTGCCGATGGCGCTCAATTTGCGCCTGTTTCACAATCGTATTGGCGCCGCCGCCCGGGCTTACAGCTCGGCCTTGATTTCGGCGGCGGCGGGCCTGTATAAAGATATTTGTTTATTCATGCGCGTAAGCTCGGCTATGACTTCTGTCGTTATGATTTGTGCAATATGCTCCAAAGGCGCTGGGCCCATCCCGTCCTTATCAATAAGGTACGAGACTTCATAATTATAGATGGTGCCGCCAAAATCGCGGATACAGTTCATAAAAAAATCAATGTCTTCTGCAGTTGTCACTTCAAAAGGCTGGCTTCTGGATGCCGCAAGCGTCCCTTTTTCTGCAAGCAACATGGTTGTATGGATAGCGTCCAGATGGCGCTGTTCATATTGTTTAGGCACAATTTCATGAAAAGACCATGAGAATACGAACGACATGAATTGATAAAGGCTTTCAGGATTGGCGTTATAGTCCTCCACAATGCTTTTCGGATTGCGGTTAAGGGATGTATAGAGTGCAACGCGTACAGGCTCCATCAGTACTTCTGATTTTGGATCATTGTAGAGGTCGTAGATTTCCATTTCGTCAGTAAGCTTTTGAGGGTCTGTGGCCATTAATTGAATAAGCATTGCTGTTTGATGGGCGTAGGCATCGGCCTCCATAAAGGCGTGAACCATGAAGCGGTGTTTCATATCGGATGCTTTTATCAATTCGTCCGGCAGGGTAAGATACTGCTCAACATGACGTATTTCATGGCATAAATCATCTGCCGTGGCCTCATTGGTCAAAAAGATTGTGTGGAGCGGGTCAAGGGCAAGCAAGGCCGGACTGTTTGGAAATTCGCGCGCTATATCCTCCGGCATGGGCTCGACCGGATACTCGGAACGACGAAGCGTCTCAAGAAATGACGATCCCCATGGTAAAGACTGTAAATCTGCCATAAGGCCTGCAATATGGGCCGCGCTTTTTTCTTGAAAATTATGCGATAACGTCATTTCCTGTCCCGATTGTTATGGCGAGAGGATAAACATAAAGTAATTTTATGTCAATAAAGGCCGGAGCGCTTAGAGTATAAACTTACTGAGATCGGTAGATTTAAGAAGATCTCCGACATTTTCGCGGACAGTGTCGGCGGTAATGGTTATGGTTTCGCCGCCGCGGTCGCTGGCCGTGAAGCTCAACTCCTCAAGCAGTTTTTCCATGACGGTGTGCAATCGGCGTGCGCCGATATTTTCGACTTGTTCATTAATCGAGAAAGAAAGTTTGGCGATTTCATCAATTGCCTCTTCCTCGAATTTCAGCGTGACCTCTTCGGTGCCGATCAGGGCGATATATTGCTTGATCAGGCTGGCTTCGGTATCCTTAAGGATGAGTTTGAAATCTTCCTCCGTTAGGGCGCGTAGTTCCACGCGAATCGGCAAGCGGCCTTGTAACTCGGCCAGCAGATCGGACGGTTTGGCATAATGGAATGCGCCGCTGGCAATGAACAAGATATGGTCTGTTTTAATCGTGCCGTGTTTGGTGGTGACGGTCGTGCCCTCTATCAGGGGCAACAGGTCGCGCTGTACGCCTTCGCGGGAGACATCGCCGCCCCGTACGTCTTGACGTGCGGCTATCTTGTCGATCTCGTCCAAAAAGACGATGCCGTTTTCCTGTACCAATTCTAAGGCTTGGGAGATCATTTTGTCTTCGTCGAGCAGCTTGTCGGATTCTTCTTCGACCAGCACTTCATAACTATCGGCAACACTCATTTTCTTTTTCTTTTTGCGTTCGCCAAAGGATTTGCCGAACATATCGCTGACATTGATCATGGACATGGACGCGCCCGGCATACCGGGTATATCCATCATGCCGCCCATTGGATTGGCATTGTCCAAAACCTCGATCTCGATTTCGCGATCATTGAGTTCGCCTTTGCGGAGTTTCTCGCGGAAGCTGGCGCGTGTGCTATCGCCTGCAGTTTGGCCGACAAGCGCATCCAGCACGCGTTCTTCGGCGTAAATTTCGGCTTGGGCGACCACGGTTTTGCGCATTTTATCGCGCATCATGTGTATGGCGTTTTCTACTAAATCGCGGATGATGGCCTCTACGTCCTTGCCGACATAGCCGACTTCGGTGAATTTTGTGGCCTCGACTTTAACGAAAGGAGCCTGCGCCAGTTTCGCAAGGCGGCGCGCGATCTCTGTTTTGCCAACCCCTGTCGGGCCGATCATAAGGATATTCTTCGGATAGACCTCTTCCTGCAATGCCGGATCAAGGCGGCGGCGGCGCCAGCGGTTGCGCAGCGCAATGGCAACTGCTTTCTTGGCGTCCTTTTGGCCGATAATGAAGCGATCAAGCTCGCTCACGATTTCACGCGGGCTGAAGGCGGGAATATTCAGGTGATCTTCATCTTTTGGTTTGAATGCTGTTTCGGTGCTCATAAGGATGATCTAGTCCGCTTTTATAATTTCTCAAGGATGATATTTTCATTGGTAAAGACGCAGATATCGGCAGCGATTTTCAGCGCTTTACGTGCAATTTCTTCGGCGTCTAGGTCTTGGTCAATCAAGGCGCGTCCGGCGGCCAGTGCATAATTACCGCCTGATCCGATGCCGATCAGGCCGTGTTGGGGTTCGACCACATCGCCGTTCCCTGTCAGGATAAGTGAGGTTTCTTTATCGGCCACGGCCATCAGCGCCTCGAGGCGGCGTAAGTAGCGGTCGGTGCGCCAGTCCTTGGCAAGCTCGACACAAGCGCGGGTGAGTTGGCCGGGATGGGCCTCTAATTTGGCTTCCAGCCGTTCAAACAGGGTAAAGGCATCGGCGGTCGAGCCTGCAAATCCGGCAATGATATTTTCATCACGGCCAAGGCGGCGCACTTTGCGGGCGTTGGTTTTCAGGACTGTATTTCCCATCGAGACCTGACCGTCCCCGGCTATGACAACATCGTTGCCCTTGCGAACGGAAATGATCGTGGTGCCGCGCCATTTTTGGGCGTTGGCGTAATCTTGTTCATGTGCATATGTCATGGTTTAGATATGCGGCGCGCGCGTTATTTTGTCAAGGGGCAGGGCTACGGAACCAGCCCGATTGGTTGAAATTCAGCGTCATTTTCGGATGTCGAAGCCATAACGGTCTCTATACCGAGCTCTTTCAGCGCGCTGGCGATAGGAATGAAGTTATTCAGAGCAGAAAACGAGCCGTTATCGTCGGTATAGCCAGAAACAGCGATGCCGATGACATTGCCATTGGCATCCAGTAACGGCCCACCGCTATTGCCTGGCTGGATAACAACATCGGCCTGTATAATCGGCAATCGCGCATAGGGTAGTTTGCGATGCGCGCTGATGATGCCTTTGGTCAATGTGTCTTGCAAGCGTGTACGTGTCGGCGCGCCAATCGCGTACACGTCCTCGCCTACATCAGGTGTTTTCAAATCAACGGGCAGCGGTTTTATGCTCATGCCTTGCGGAATTGTCTCCAGCTTTAGAAGGGCGACATCGCGCGTACGGTCAAGGCGCAGCACTTCGGCAACAAGCGCATCATTTTTACCTGATGTGACAATGCGCATGCGCTCGGCATTGCCGACAACATGGGCGTTGGTAAGGATATGTCCCTCTCGCGTTATAAAAAACCCGCTGCCGTGACCAGCGCTTTGGATGAGCACAACACTATCGCGAATTTCATTCCAGCGCCCGGCGGCAGAAATATGCGATAAACGGGATGTGTCCAGCGTTATTTCTTCGTTCGAGTCGAAGAGTAAGCCGCTTGCTTCATTCGGGTCTTCATAGGATTTGGGCAATTGTGCCGGCAATTTGCCGTAAAAAACCAGATCATTGAATTCATCATCCGCCCCTAGATTATGGATGGAGGAGGCCAGTGCTTCTTCGAATAATAGCTGGATGCCATCATGATTGGGGGTTTCTGTTTTTGCATATCCTTTGGTGGTTTTTTTAAAGACGGTGCGGCGATTGATCAGATCATACGCGCTCCATTCCACCTCAATATGGCTTTCTCCGGTTTCGCCTGTCGGGATGCTCCAGAAATTCTTACGGCGGCAAACATCCATTTTGATGTCGGTAATGCGGCCCCCTATCGCAATTTGCGTGCGTTGCTGGTCGGCGCTGTCGTCAAAGAGGCGGCCGGGATTTCCAGTGACGTCATAGCCCATGGTCTCTAAGGTGCTGACAAAAATCTCACGCATGGTATCGGAGGCGGCACCGCGTCCGCGCATGGAGGTTTGCGTTACAAGCGCATAAGGGCCATCACAGAAAAATAATCCCAGCGTTCCTTTGGGCGAGTTTGATATAAGTGGCGTGCCGGAAGGTATGGCGTACACAATTTTGTTAAATCCGATAGGTACGGGGTCAGCATCGTGGCTGATGCTAGGCGGAGTTTTCAATGGGACTTGTTCGACACTAAGCCCGCTGCAGGCTGATAAAGTGATCGCAAGCGCGCAGAGATAAACTGTTTTGGGTAGAAATGCCATAGCGGTTTATGATATGTATAAGGTTGGATTATACAGCAGAGCGCTGCGCGGATTAGATCAGTGTAATGCATTGTTACCCTTCTGGAAAGAAAGAGATTTATATGCCTAAAGATGGTGGAAATGAACGCCTTGGCGTGGTGAAACGCAAAACCAACGAGACCAGTATTGCTGTTTCGATTAATCTGGATGGATCCGGCAAGGCCGAAATTAGCACAGGCATAGGCTTTTTCGATCATATGTTGGAGCAGCTGGCAAAGCATTCTCTGATAGATATGAGCATCAAGTGTGAGGGCGATTTACACATTGATGCTCATCACAGCGTTGAGGATACCGGTATTGCGATCGGTCAGGCCATTAAAGAGGCGGTGGGTGATAAAAAAGGCATTCGCCGTTATGGGCATTTTACATTGGTGATGGATGAGGCGCGCTCTATGGTGGCGCTGGATTTATCGAACCGCCCGTTCCTTGTCTGGGATGCGCATTTCACTTCTGCCTCTTTGGGGGAAATGGATACGGAATTGTTTCAAGAATTTTTTCAAGCGCTAGCCAGTGCGGGGGGTATAACCCTGCATGTGGACAATCAAGCCGGTAGCAATAACCACCATATTGCTGAAAGCATTTTCAAAGCGTGTGCAAAGGCGTTGCGCATGGCGGTGGAAATTGACCCGCGCGCCGCTGATAGCTTACCGAGTACTAAAGGCGCCCTATAACATTGCAGCCAATAAAAAACAGGGACTTGAGTATTCAAGCCCCTGTTTTGCTGTGTTTTATCTATTATTTTTTAAAGGTTAGGTGCGAACTAAAATCTACGCCTTTTGCGCGGTGGTCACCGCCCATTGTGGCCGCCCACCATGCCGCAACGGCAGATAGTAGGGACGTGGCACCTGTCACGAATGCGAAGATTATGGCGGTGTTTTTATCAGAATCGCTCATTGTCTCGTTGACATCAAACGCATCGGTTTGAATCTCAACATATGTTGCCGCCATGGCTGCGATTGAGATAGCAATGAAGACAGCTATTGTGCTCACTGCCCATACACCAAAGCCATAAAAGCCATCATGCAATTCGTTTTCATGCGCTTTAAAAGTGGGAGTTGGTCTGCGTAAATAACCGGCAGTGTATCCGCCTGCTAAAGACGCAAGAAGCTGTACCCAGAGAATCCAAATTCCCGTGGCAACTACGCCCCACATGGCCATGTCTTCCAATCCGGCATAGGCACCATCAGCCGATAAGCCAATCACGCTTCCAAACTGCATCATGACAATGGATATACCGCACGCTATTGCTGCACCGATAAAGATAACGCCCCATTCAAAGCGATTGTTTGTTGTTGTGTCTAGTGTTGTCATTTCTGCCCCCTATGCCAAGCCGATGAATGACAAGATGGCCATTATGATTACAATTAGTCCTACAAGATAGATAATCTGGTTCATTATTTTTTCCTTTCGATTGATGTTTAAAGAACGAGCAACAAGATAATTATTATTGGGATCGGAATTCCGATTAACCACATTAGTATAGCTCCCATAAGATTTTCCTTTCTTTTTTGTTACATCAGGCTAACAAGCGGTTTTACAAAAAGTTCCGTTTATGAATGTAAACGGACAACGTCCTTTAATAAGTAGTCTTCCGGGTCCTTTGTGCCGTGCAACACCGAGACATCGCCGGTGGCCTCCAGCACGACAGCGCGTACGTCTTGCAGTTGCAAAACATTGGCCTCACGAAGTTTGGCGATGACATCATCTTCCGTCAGGCGTGTCATTTTCAGGGCTTCATATATTATTTTTCCATTTTCCATGATGAGCAATGGGCTGTTTTCTATATAGCTTCTGGGGCGCTTCATGCGCCATAAGGAATATAAAAACTGAAGAAATATAAGGGTGGCAAAGGCAAAAATACCTTGCCCCATTGTGGGGTCTTTCTGCGAGACGGCTGCGCCCATTATAGAGCCGAGCGCAATCGTTACGGCAAAATCATGCGCCGACATTTTGGATAGTGTCCGCAGGCCGTTGATTTTAATCAGGATCAGCAAGGCGAAATAGACGCCCACGCCCGTTGCAAACATGCCAATCATTTCGATTTTTGTAATTTCAAACCAATCCATGCTAGTATAACCGCGGAACAGGGAAATAGTTCCAAAAAAACAGAAACTTGTAATAACAAGACGTAAGAATGGTTCTATAAAAATATGACAAACACAGAGAAACAAAATAGCGCGTCTTTGGTGGCATTTACGGATGCAAGCCATGGCGTGGGGAAACGATCGAGCGGCGCGGTTATATTGATGCCGGATGACCAGTCACAATTGCTTTCCGTGCATATAGCTAGTTACGGGCAATCTAATCGGGGTACGGTTCATAGCGAGTTTTTGGCCAGTGTCGATGCCTTGCATATAGCGCCAGAGGGCGACCTTAAGACGCTGTATTCAGATTGCAAAGGTTCAGTCGAGCGTTTAAAAAAATATAAAATTAATATTGATGCAGCTAAAACTGATAAAATGTTGAGCGTTGAAGATGTTAAGCGCTTGCGAGAAGGATTGGCCCGCCATCCAGAGATTGAAATTGCCTATCAACGCCGTAACAAACCAGGTATGAAGATCGCCGATAAATTCAGCCGTATGGCGCGCGGTTTGCCTTACGGGGTTCAAGCGCTACAAATTCCGAAAGACAAGAATTTACAGGACCAGTTAAACGAGCTATATCCGCTTTGTCACGAAGTTCGCGCTCTGCAAAGACAAGAAAGTATGGGTAAAATCGTGCGCTTTATCGAAAAATGGGCGTTCCCGCCCCCAGCCGAGCCAGCCTTGGGCTGAAATTTAAGCCTGCGCGCTATTCTGCCACTTCCAGCGGATATTCGATTTGCAAAATCTCTATTAATTCCGTGCCGTGTTCCGTGATGACTTTGACCTCGTCGCCGACCTCGGCCTTCATGAGCGCTTTGCCGACGGGGGAGAGCCAGTTGATTTTGTCCACGCCGGCCTTGGGGTCGAAATTGGCCTCGTCAACATCGACCAGATGCACGGTCATGATGGTCTCGTCCTCGCGGTAATAGGTAACGCGCGCGCCGAAATAAACGCGCTTCAGGCCTTGCTGCGTGGCGGGGTCGACGACTTTGGTGTTCTCAAGCTTTTTGATCAAATAGCGCATGCGGCGATCAATCTCGCGCAGACGCTTTTTGTTGTAGATATAATCGCCGTTTTCGCTGCGGTCGCCATTCCCCGCCGCCCAGCTCACGATCTCTGTAATCTTCGGTCGCTCGTCATGACGCAGCCAATGCAGCTCGTCACTCAGCGCTTTAAAGCCTTTCGGTGTCATGTAATGCGTGAAGTCGGTCATCTTTTCATGAGCATTGCTGAAATGATTGCACATATAATTCCTGCTGGAAAAGCCAGTAATGAAAATAATGATAAGCCAATTATCAAGGTGAATAGTATAGAAGGTAGTGTCCCTCCTAAAATATAAAGTGCAGATTTAAAAAGTGGCTTTATGCGTGTATTTGATTCGAGCAAGATTATTAAAGGCACGCCGAATATAATCATAAATGGATAGGCAATGAGTGATCCTGCTAATACTATCAAGCCTACTCCTGTAATTTCTATGTCATTAAAAACGGCAACAAGAGAGCCTAAGATTATAAGACTCAATGGCGGAGCTAAAAGAACGGTAAAGAAAAGCTGAATTTTATTTAGGCTGTTTATTTTTTCTTTCATAACGTCCTCTTCTTCAATACCTCGCCATGGGCAGGGAAGTTTTCGTAGTCGGTCATGGTGGTGACGCTGCTCTTTAGGGCGTCGAAGCCTTCACGGGTCACTTTCGAGATGGATGTACGTTTCAGGAAATCCCAGACAGACGTACAGGAGTACGTATGCGCCCAGCCGCCGGTTGGCAGGACGTGATTGACGCCGATGCCGTAATTGCCAAGGCTGGAGGGGGTATATTCGCCGAGCAGAATCTCGCCCGCGTGCTGAATTTTGCGCGCGACGTTTTCCGCGTCCGCAACTTTCAAATGCAAATGCTCGGCGGCGTATTCATTGGCGATTTCGATGGAGTGGTTAAGCGAATCCGAGAGGATAATGCCGCCGTAATTCGCCATCACGCTGTGGCAGATGGAGCGGTGGGGTTCTGGTAGTTCATCAATAATCGCGGGCAGGTTTTCGCGCACATAGCTGGCCAGTTTTTCATCATGGGTGATGAGGAGTGCGGCGCTGTCCTCGCCGTGTTCGGCCTCGTTCAAGACATCCCAGCATGTGTTGAACGGGTCGGCCGTTTCATCGGCCAGAATGATGGATTCGGAGGGGCCTGCGGGCATGCCGGGGTCGAGGACATCGGATAATGCGCGCTTGGCGGCGGCCACGTACGGGCTGCCCGGCCCTAAGACCTTGCGGACTTTAGGCACGGTTTGCGTGCCATAGGCCAGCGCGGCAATGGCCTGCGCGCCGCCGCATTTATAGACATTTTCCACGCCGCAAAGACGCGCGGTATAGAGCGTAGCGGCATCGGTGGTGCCCTCCGCAGTTGGCGGCGAAACGATGGCGATATTCTTGACGCCCGCCAGTACGGCGGGGATGGCCAGCATATAAAGCGCGGAAGGAAATGCACCCTTGCCGCGCGGCACGTACAGGCCGACCGATTCGATTGCGTTGACTTGTTCGCCCGCGAATACGCCCGGCTCGATCTCGACCATCCAAGGCTTTTCAACGCGCGCCATTTGTTCGGCGTGGAATTTTTTGACGTTGCGGGCGCAATGCTGAATTGCGGCCTTCAGGTCATCATCCAGCGCGGCCTCGGCGGCGTCAAATTCTGCGGCGGTGGCTTTGAGGTTGGTGATCTCGGCTTTTTCGAATTTCGCAGCGTAGTCGATTAAAGCGGCATCCCCGCGGGTTTTGACATCCTCGATAATGGGCGCCACGGCAGTAACGACCTCGTCAATATTGGCTTGCGCACGGCGCATGATTTTGGCCTTGGTGGCGCTATCCGTCTCAGACCATTTGTAAAAGGCAATACCCATCTTCTTATCCGCTCTTATGCTATGTGATTGCACTATGGTTAGCGCGATATGCGCAGTTTGTAAATATTTCTCTAATCCGGCCTTTCCCGCACATGAAAATCCTTATAAGCTGGCGTCCATGAGCAAGAGCAAGGTTATTATTATTGATTACGGATCGGGAAATCTGCGCAGCGCCGCCAAGGCGTTCGAGAAAATCGCGGCCGATGAGGCGCTGGATCTGGAGGTTGTGATCTCCGGTAAGGCGGAAGATCTGGACAGCGCCGATTATATCGTCCTACCCGGTCAGGGGGCGTTTGGCGATTGTATGGAAGGCCTTCGCTCCGTTGATGGCATGATTGAGGCGCTGGAGCGCAATGTGCATCATGGCAGCACACCTTTTTTAGGAATATGTGTCGGTATGCAATTAATGGCGTCGCGCGGGTTAGAGGGCGGCCTTTGCGCGGGCCTTGGCTGGATTGAGGGCGAAGTGCGGTCTTTGAACCCTGATGACAGCAAACTCAAAATTCCACATATGGGCTGGAATGAGCTGATGATCCCGTCTGCCTCTGCGGCGCAGGATAATTCGCATTTTGTGCTGCGGCACGTCAAACCCGATACACATTTTTATTTTGTCCATTCCTATCAATTCGAGTGCACCAATATGCACCATATTCTGGCCTTTGCCGACTATGGCGGTTTGGTACCGGCTGTTGTGGGGCGCGATAATATGATCGGGTGCCAGTTTCATCCGGAAAAAAGCCATGAGGCGGGGCTGCGCTTGATCTCGGATTTTCTGCAGTGGAAACCATAGAGCAGCGCAGCATAGAATCTTGCCAATTTTAGCAAAATACGCTGTATAATAGGAAATATACGATAAAGAGCGGCAGGAGGGATCACCCAATGAGCGATCAAGTACAACCCAAACCTTTGGAGCCTGTACCAAGCGTAGAGCGTGTCACGCAATTCTCCACAGCAGATTTAAATGATTTATGTGATGCAACGGACGCTGCCATTGAAAATGGCGGTGGCTTCGGATGGCTGCATTTGCCTTCCCGCGAAACATTAGAGCGCTATTGGCAAGGCGTAGTGACGATGCCATCGCGCGTGTTACTTGTGGCGCGTTTGGACGGCGTGATTTGCGGTACGTGCCAATTGGTCAAGCCGCCCGTGAACAACGAGGCGCAGGCCCATAGTATACAGCTCACGACCAATTTCGTTGCCCCTTGGGCGCGCGGTCACGGTCTGGCGACATTGTTGCTGAAACAGGCGGAACAAGCCGCTAAGGATGAGGGCGCAAAGGTCATTAACCTTGATGTACGCGAGACATTACAATCGGCTATGAAATTATACGAGAGCCGTGGTTTCCAACGTATCGGCACCCATCCTTGCTATGCCATCGTCGAGGGCGAGGTCATCAAGGGGCATTATTACTGTAAGGTGATCGGCTAAAGAGCCGCTTTACTTACCAATATTCTCTTCCAGGAAATCCAATGTGGCGGACCAACTGCGTTTGTCGGCTTTTTCGTTATAGGCCACGCCTGTTGATGGGTCATTGCCTGCGCTGGGTTCTGTGAAAGCGTGGACGGCATCGGCGTAGCGGATGAAATACCAATCGGGGGCATGATCGCGCATTTCGGCTAAAAATTCTTCTACAGTTTCTTCTTTAACATGCGGGTCGGCATCGCCGTGATGAACGAGCACGGAAGCGGTTATGTCGCCGCGCATCTCTTCTGTCATGCTGGTATCAAGGCCGCCGTGGAAACTGACGACGCGCTCAATGTCTGAGCCGCTGCGGGCTAGGTTGAGCGCCATTGTGCCGCCGAAGCAATAGCCCAGAACAGAGATATTGGTTGTGTCAGTTTTTGTTTTGGCAAAATCCAGAGCCGCATTCATGCGGGAGAGCGCCAAAGCGGGGTCGTTTTTGTATTTAGAGGATTGCGCCGCGGCCTCTTCTGTATTCTCTGGGCGGATGCCTTTGCCATACATATCGACAACCAGCACGTTGTTGCATTTCGCGCCGAGATCTTCGGCGACGCCGATTTCATGCGCGCTGATACCCTTCCATTGCGGGATTACGAGGATGAGCGGAGCATTCGAGGTGTCATTCTCGCTGCATTCTGACTCAACCCACTGGCTTTCCAGTTGCGTTTCATTGTCCATATATTCCACCGCTTTGGCGCTTTGTGCGTATACTGGTGTGGGCAGGAGAAATGTAAAAGCCAAAAGGGGGAGCAGTATTTTCATAGGTGCCTGTATCTGTTTGTAATGTCTTGCTGGCAATCAATATTAGAGCGCAAGATGGTTAAATCAAGCTTGCCAGTCTGGCGCGGTTTCATTATACAGGTGGACATGATTATTTACCCTGCGATTGATTTGAAAGATGGGAAATGTGTACGCCTATATAAGGGCGACATGACCCGCGACACCGTCTATAACGACAGCCCCTCTAACCAAGCGGCCAAATGGGCGCAGCTCGGGTTTTCATGGCTGCATGTTGTGGATCTAGACGGCGCTATTCAAGGCAGCCCCGTGAACCACCACGCCGTGCGAGATATTATTAAGGATGTTGATATTCCTGTACAGCTTGGCGGCGGTATCCGTAATTTGGCGCAGATCGAGCATTGGCTGCAAGAAGGCGTAAGCCGCGTGATTATTGGCAGCGCCGCTACTACCGATCCCGCGCTTGTGAAAGAAGCTTGCTATGAATTTCCCGGCCAGATTGTTGTCGGCATTGATGCGATTGAGGGCATGGTCATGGTCAATGGCTGGGTCGATAAGGCCAATATAAGCGTGAATGAGCTTGCGCATATGTTCGAAGATGTCGGCGTGGCGGCAATTATTTATACCGATATCGACCGCGATGGCACGGGTAAGGGCGTGAACACCACAGCTACCATAGCATTAGCGCAGGAAACCTCTATCCCTGTTATAGCCTCGGGCGGGGCGCATAGCCTTGATGATATACGCAATGTTAAGGCCGCGGAAGAATATGGTGTTCACGGTGTGATTGTCGGCAAGGCGCTATATGAAGAGACCATTGATCCTGTCGAAGCCTTGAAAATCGCCGTTTAAATTTGACATAATTTCATTTATGCTATATCTAGTTTTCTGATTTATAGTGATCAGAAGGACAAAAATAATGCGTATTTTAAGCTTGGAAAAACACAGTTCAAATCTTGGCCGTTTTGCCGCCGCGGTTTCACGGGATGCGGATGAATTGATTGGGCGTACTGTTTTAAAAGCAACTGGCGACAATTTTAAGGATTATATTGCCAAAGGCGGCGTCCCGCCACTGTCTTTGATTTTTAAAGCTTATAGTGCCTCAGCCTCCCATCATATCAAACGCGCCATGGAAGATGGCCGCCCTAAAAATCGCGGAGAACTGCTGAACCCGCAGGACGAGGTTATTGGTCATACACATTATGATCGCGGCCTTTAAAGGCATAGCTGCCATGCTTAAATATCATGAATTTTGGTATCTCTAAACATTGACAATATTTACGTAAAAGACATATAAGCGCCCTCGGTAAAAAAATATGAGGGCGAACATGGACGCTATTACAAAAATTAAAGACACAGCAAATTACAGTTTTTCCACGCGCAATTTTGCGCCGGATATTGCGCTAGCGGCGAGCGAGCAGTTTCCGGTATCGGAGATTACAGGCCACATCGGGATACAAGATCCTGATGATATAAGCTTCAGCGATATCACAAGCAATCGTGTGCAATCGCTTAATTCTGTTCATACCATATTGGCCTCTTCCGCGTTTACAGGCTTGCAAGATGTGGATAGTAAGCGTGGCGCACTGTCTTTGGATTTTGATATGCCAAAAAAAATGTCTATGGATGGTTTGAAAATGACATCCAGCAATGGCGAGCACTATTTCTGCGCGAATTTAAAAGTGATACGGGCAGCTGTAGAGCAGATGCGCCACACCATTTGCGGCGAAGTAGGCGATTTTGCCAAGGCGGTACAGAAATCTCTGGTTTCCCAAGCTTTGAAAACAAATAAACCCGTCATGTTCGTCGATAGTTTATTGGAAGAAGATGATAAGATGATCATCTATAAATGCGACCGCTTTCTTCACAAAAAAGCAAAATACGATGCGGGCATTGAGGCCAATGCGCTTGCGCCAAGAGAGCAAAGCCTATAATTTAGGCTCATGTTGAAAACTCGTATAATTCCCTGTCTGGATGTCGATAACGGCCGCGTGGTCAAGGGCGTCAATTTTGTTGATATTCGCGATGCCGGTGATCCGGTTGAACAAGCGAAAATTTACAATGATGCAGGTGCAGACGAGCTCTGCTTTCTGGATATCACCGCCACCCATCAAGGGCGCGATACAATTGTCGATATGGTGAAGCGCGTTGCTGAAGAGATCTTTATCCCCTTAACCGTTGGCGGCGGCATTAGTGAGATATCCCATATTCGTAATTTGCTGAATGCGGGCGCCGATAAAGTTTCCATTAATTCCGCCGCTGTAAAAAATCCTGATTTTGTCAAAGAAGCGTCCGAGAAATGTGGGTCTCAAGCCATTGTCGTGGCCATTGATGCTAAGGCAAAAGAAGACGGCAGTGAAGGGTGGGAGATTTTCACCCATGGCGGGCGCAAGGGCACAGGAATTGACGCGGTGGAATGGGCCGTGAAGATGGCCGAATTTGGCGCTGGGGAATTGCTGGTGACCTCTATGGACCGTGATGGCACCAAATCGGGTTTTAATATCCCCTTGACGCGTGCCATAGCCGACACCGTGAATATTCCGATCATCGCATCAGGTGGGGTCGGGACGCTGGATCATTTGAGCCAAGGCGTTATAGAAGGCCATGCCAGCGCGGTTCTTGCGGCATCCATCTTTCATTTTGGCGAATATTCGATCAAAGACGCGAAAGAAGCGATGCAAAAATCAGGAATCGCTGTTAGAATTTAGCCCATGAGCCAAAACGACGACATCATAGCCCAGCTATACAAAACACTACAGGAGCGTAAAGGCGCCGATCCTAAGAGTTCCTATGTAGCGAGCCTTTATAAGCGCGGCACGAAGCAAATTGCCAAAAAATTGGGCGAAGAAGCCGTTGAGCTTGTGATTGATGCTATGCGCCTTGATGCGCAGCCCGATAAAAAGAAACGCCGCGAGAGCTTTAAAGAAGAAGCGGCCGATGTCATGTTCCACTTGCTGGTATTGCTGGCGCATCATGATGTGCCGCCGGACGAGGTTATGGATGTTTTGCGCAAGCGCTTAGGTGTTGGCGGTTTGGTCGAGAAGGCCGCGCGCGTCAAAGAATAGACGCAAGCCTACTTTAAACGGTATCTTTCACGCGGTTGTTTTCATCCATTAATAGAACGGTTGGTTTGAAGTCCTGCGCCTCTTTATCCTTCATCTGTGCGTAGGCACATATAATTACCAGATCATCTTTTTGCACGAGGCGGGCTGCGGCGCCGTTTACGCCAATAATGCCGGAATTACGTTCGCCGATAATAGCGTAGGTTGTAAAACGCGCGCCATTCGTAATATTTAGAACATCAACTTGCTCATAGGGTAGAATACCGGCTTGTTCCAGTAAAGCCTGATCCACAGTGATGGAGCCTTCATAGTTTAAATCCGATTGCGTAACGGTGGCGCGGTGGATTTTGGCTTTCAGCATAGTCAGGCGCATATCTATATCCAGATGGTTTTCTCATGGGTTATTTTCCTGTAATCTGTATCGCGTTATCATTAAAGTCAAGGATAAGAGCCATGAGCCAATACGATTCAAATAATATTTTTGCCAAAATCCTGCGCGGGGAAATTCCGTGCGATAAAGTCTACGAAGATGACCATGTGCTGGCGTTTAATGATATTGACCCAAAAGCGCCTGTGCATATTCTGGTGATTCCGAAAGGACAATATATGGCCATTGATGATTTTGGCGCGCATGCGAGCGCAGAGGAAGTTAAAGCGCTGTATGCTGCGGTGGCTAAAATTACCAAGGATAAAGGGCTGTCCGGCGATGGCTTCCGCGTTATTGCCAATACGGGCACACATGGCGGTCAGGAAGTGCCGCATTTTCATTTGCATATATTGGCGGGCAAAAAATTAGGCCCCATGCTTGCGAATGTGGCCTAATTTCCATCGTTGGAGAAAGTTTTCATTAGCCAGGAAACATGACGATGTTACCTGTGCTCATATCCGCGATTGCATTGGCGGCCGACAAGTTTTTCGGCACGGGCGGACGGCATTTTTTATTCTGATGCGCAGCCATTTCCATGACGGATAAGAACTCTTCTGCAATAATTGCATGCGCACCGGCCTGAATTTGCAGAATTTCACAGATTTCAGCCACGGCAGGATTATCAAAGGCAGCATAAGACAGGTTAATATCAATCAGCTCATCCATGCATTCCAGATCTTCGGGAATGTTTTCGAGAATGCCGACAAGGTAGTTGTTGTTAATTTTGCCGCGGCGTGAATTTTCCAGCCATAGCGGCCCGTATTCTTCGATAATGCGGTCACATTCCATGGCGACGATTTCTGCGCCTGACCCAGTGCCGCAATAGGCCTTGGCAATTGTTTTGGCACTAAGGGCTATCGTGAGCAGGGCTGTATCAGGCTGCATTTCAGAGAGCAAATCATGCAAGGCATAATGAATGTCGTCCTGCATTTCTGCGCCTTTTTCAATTGCGGCGCCTATAACCATCGGCACTTCGAGTTGTGTCATTAGTATTGCGAGGTCTTTATCGTTTAACATTGCTTTTCTCTATCTTTATATCGTTGTGCGCTTTTTATTTGCGCGTCTATACCTACCTTCTTAAACGTTAAAGATGAATCAAATCTTAATAAGCGAAAGAAAAGAATAATCGTTTAAAGATATGGTAAAAAATCTGGCCTATCAGGCTATAATATTTTCCAGTTTGCGCCTGTTGCTGTTATAAAAGAGCTTGGGTTAAAGTTTCTAAGGGGCGTCTTTATATAATGTCATTCCGCATCGTTGGATTTACAGTCGGGATATTGCTTTGCATTCTGGGGATTGCACAGATTATTCCTGCGTTGATTGATGTGAATGTTAATGACGGTAACGCCAATGCTTTCTTCTCCTGCGCGGTGGTTTGTATGTTTTTTGGTGGCATTCTGATGCTGGCCAATCAGAACTATCGCCGGAAAGTTACAATCCGTGAGGCATTTGTTCTTACCAATGTGGCGTGGGTTACTTTGAGCGTCTTCGGCGCTTTCCCCCTCATGTTTGCCGATACGAATTTACACTTTGCCGATGCGTTTTTTGAATCGGTGTCGGGTATCACAACCACAGGCTCGACTGTCTTGGTCGGGTTGGATGATCTCTCGCATGGAGTTCTATTATGGCGCTCTATCATGCAATGGATCGGCGGTATCGCGGTCATTGCTTTTGCCATTGTATTGTTGCCGTTTTTGCGCGTTGGCGGGATGCAGTTGTTTCGCACCGAATCTTCGGACCAGTCTGAAAAAATAGTGCCCAAAAGCGCGCAAATTGTTATGGCGCTGGTATTGATTTACTGTTTTCTTACGCTCGTCTGCGCAGCCCTTTATGCGCTATTTGGAATGAGCATATTTGATGCGATTAATCATGCGATGACCACCGTGCCAACAGGGGGCTATTCGACCTATGATGCATCATTCGGGCATTTTGAATCGCCTTACCTTCAGCTAACGGCAATGTTTTTTATGATCTTGGGCGGGCTGCCTTTCGTTCTTTATGCCGCGCTGGTGTTTAAGGGGCGCTTTAATTTCTTCAAGGACGAACAGTTCCGCTGGATTATGGGCATGTATGCGGGATTTATCTCCATCTTGAGTTTATGGCTCTGGCTTCATTCGGAGTACAGCTTGGCCGAAAGCGCCATTCTGGTCGGCTTCAATGTGGTATCGGTGATTACCACAACGGGCTATGCCACCGCTGATTATGCGCTATGGGGCCCGTTCGTGGTAATTATGTTCTTTTTTCTGACCTATCTGGGGGCGTGTGCAGGCTCAACCTCCGGCGGTATAAAAACCGTACGCATTATTGTTGTTGCCCGCTCTGTCGGGGTGTATATACGCCAGCTATTATACCCCAATGGTGTTTTCGTTTTAAAATACCAAGGCGCGCCGATGAAGCCTGAAGTTGTTATGAACATTTTCGTCTTTTTCGGGTTTTACGTGCTGGCCAACGCGTTTTTGACATTGGCGCTGGCGCTGACCGGCCTTGATTTCATCACTTCCATCAGCGGCGCGGCAACGGCGCTCGCCAATGTCGGCCCCGGCCTTGGTGATACGATTGGTCCCGCCGGCAATTTTTCCAGCCTGTCCGATACGGCGAAATACCTGCTGAGCCTTGGTATGCTGCTCGGGCGTTTGGAATTGCTGACCGTGGTGGTGCTCCTGACCCCTGATTTCTGGCGCGGATAAGATCATCCCATAATTGTACTTTTCTTTTCATGGCCGCTATGCCATAAAGAAAAAGAACAAAACGGGAATATGATTGAAGATGGTCGCTAGAGTCAACACAGTTGCTTTTCACGGCATAGACGTACAGGCGGTGGATGTGCAGGTGCAGATATCCAATGGTTTGCCGGCCTTTACGATTGTGGGGTTGCCGGATAAGGCCGTGGCGGAGAGCCGTGAGCGGGTGCGGAGCGCGCTCCATGCGCTGGGGCTATCCTTGCCGCCGAAACGTTTGACCGTGAATTTGGCGCCTGCGGATTTGTCCAAGGAAGGCTCGCATTTTGATTTGCCCATTGCGCTTGGTCTGTTGGCGGCGATGGATGTTATTCCGAAAGAAGAGCTAGCCGAGTTTGTGGTGCTGGGCGAGTTATCGCTTGATGCCTCCATCCGCGCTGTGGCGGGGGTTTTGCCCGCGGCCATGCATGCCAGCGCGAATGAGAACCGCTTGATTTGCCCGCAGGCTTGCGGCGGCGAAGCGGCTTGGGCGGGGGATATCGAGATCTTGGCGCCGCATAATCTGCTCCAGCTTATTAACCACATCAAGGGCACGCAAGTGCTGAGCCAGCCCGAGGCCAAGCTTAACGAGATGGACGCGCGGAAAATTCCTGATCTGTCCGAGGTTAAAGGGCAGGAAACCGCCAAACGCGCATTGGAGATTACCGCGGCGGGCGGGCATAATTTATTGATGGTCGGCCCGCCGGGGTCGGGTAAATCCATGCTGGCCAGTTGTTTGGCAGGTATTTTGCCGCCGCTCTCCCCGCGTGAAGCGCTGGAGGGTTCGATGATTCATTCGCTGGCCGGAA
>Ga0098074_1000477_pt1 | contig 26992 bp, 19 predicted proteins | sample 32_taG_FD_75064 | JGI IMG/M metagenome (GOLD analysis project Ga0098074, IMG submission 75064) | Marine viral communities from the Gulf of Mexico - 32_GoM_OMZ_CsCl metaG | ecosystem: Environmental > Aquatic > Marine > Oceanic | place: Atlantic Ocean: Gulf of Mexico | collected 2015-07-12
AGGTGCATCCAGACCATTATCAATGGCCTCGGCGCTTTGCTGGGCGGCCATGGCGATGCGGTCACGATCACCGGCAACGCGCTTGATGTCGTTCACGTAAGCACCTGTACCGGCCGGGATCAAACGACCCACGATTACGTTTTCTTTCAAGCCGTTCAGACGGTCGACCTTGCCTTGTGTGGAGGCTTCGGTCAGAACGCGCGTTGTTTCCTGGAACGATGCGGCAGATATAAAGCTGCGTGTTTGCAGGGACGCTTTGGTGATACCTTGAAGAACAGGTTTCGCAACAGCAGGGCGCTTGCCTTCGTCGATGAACTTCTGGTTGATCTGATCGAACACTTCGCGGTCTTCGGTCTCACCAACAAGATAAGTTGTATCGCCGACTTCTTGAATTTCAACCTTCTGCAGCATCTGACGGACAATCACCTCGATGTGCTTGTCGTTAATTTTCACCCCTTGCAGACGGTATACGTCCTGCACTTCGTTGGTGAGATAATCAGCGAGGGCTTCAACGCCCATAACATCCAGAATATCGTGTGGTACCAAAGCCCCATCCAGCAACGGATCACCCTTACGGACGAAGTCACCTTCCTGAACGGCCAGATGCAAACCTTTTGCGATCATATATTCACGCGGCTCGCCATCTTCGGCATTGGCAGGTTTCACAACGATACGACGCTTGGCTTTGTAATCCTTACCGAATTCGACATAACCATCAATCTCTGAGATAACAGCGAAGTCTTTCGGGCGGCGAGCTTCGAACAGCTCGGCCACACGAGGCAGACCCCCTGTAATATCACGGGTTTTTGATGTCTCGCGCGGAATACGGGCCAAGATATCACCGGCTTTTACTTCCTGTCCGTCTTCGATCGAAAGGATCGAGTCCACAGACATATAGTAATTCGCTGGCAAACCGTTTGGCAGAGTAATCACTTCGCCTTTTTTGTCCATCAAGGAAATGCGCGGCTTCAAATCACTGCCCTTCGGCTGGCTGCGCCAGTCGATGATTTTGCGAGAAGAAATACCGGTGGCTTCATCAACCTGATCGGTGACAGATGTCCCCTCAACCATGTCGAAGAATTTCGCCACACCGTCTTTTTCCGTGATGATCGGCATGGTGTACGGGTCCCACTCGGCCATTTTATCGCCGGCTTTCACCTTCTTACCATCATCAACGAGCAAACGGGCACCATATGGAATGCGGTGTGTTTCCTTGTCTTTGCCTTTTTCATCAACCAAGGCGATCTCTGTGTTACGGCCCATGATAATGGATACGCCACTGGAGTTCTTGACGATGTTTTTATTACGGATTTCAACCTTGGCTGCGATGCTGGCATCCACGTGTGAACGCTCGGCACCTTTCTGCGCCGCGCCACCAATGTGGAATGTACGCATAGTCAGCTGTGTACCCGGCTCCCCGATAGACTGGGCGGCCATAACACCGATTGCTTCACCGACATTAACCTCGGCACCACGCGCCAGATCACGGCCATAACATTTGGCACAGACACCGACTTCGGAGTGACAGGTCAGAACAGAGCGCACCAGAACTTCGTCAACACCGGCAGTTTCAACCTGCTCGGATGTAACCTCGTCCATGATCTCTGCGGCCGGAACAATCACTTCACCGTTCAGCGGGTTCTTGATGTCCACCGCAGCAGAACGACCAAGAATACGCTCGGCCAGAGAAACAACCACATCAGCGCCGTTCATAACGGCCTTCATCGAAATCCCTTCCGTGCTTCCGCAATCGCGCTCGGTAACAATCGCATCCTGTGCAACGTCAACGAGGCGGCGCGTCAGATAACCGGAGTTCGCAGTTTTCAACGCCGTATCGGCAAGACCTTTACGGGCACCGTGTGTGGAGTTGAAGTATTCAAGAACGGTCAAACCTTCTTTAAAGTTCGAGATAATCGGTGTTTCGATAATCTCGCCCGATGGCTTGGCCATCAAACCGCGCATACCCGCAAGCTGGCGGATCTGGGCGGCGGAACCACGCGCACCGGAGTGAGCCATCATGTAAACCGCGTTCATATTACCGGTTTCCAACGTGTTGATTTTACTCATCATCGCATCGGCAACATCATCGGTACATTTTGACCAGATATCGACAACCTTGTTGTATTTCTCGCCTTTTGTAATCAGACCATCCTGATACTGGTGCTCGAATTCGGCCACTTTTTCGTTGGCAGCCGCAACAAGAGTTGATTTCTCCTCAGGAATAATCAAATCGTCTTTACCGAAGGAAATACCAGCGATGCAGGCGTATTTGAAACCGAGCTTCATCATACGGTCGGCAAAAATCACGGATTCTTTCTGACCACAGTAACGATAGACCGTATCAATCACGTTCGAAATTTCTTTCTTGGTGAGAACCTGGTTGATCAGATCAAACGGAACTTCCGGGTGCCGCGGCAGTAGGTCAGACAAGATCATACGGCCAGCAGTCGATTCAACGATTTTCGTGATCGGCTCGTTATTTTCATCAACGGTGTGATAACGGCATTTGATCTTTGCGTGCAAAGAGACAACCTTGCTTTCCAGCGCGTGCATAATTTCGCCCGCACCGCGGAAGATCATGCCTTCGCCTTCCTGACCATCAAGCGCGATGGAGAGATAATACAGACCCAAAACAATGTCCTGAGACGGCACGATAATCGGCTTACCGTTCGCAGGAGACAAAATGTTGTTGGTTGACATCATTAAGCAGCGGGCTTCGAGCTGGGCTTCAACGGAAAGTGGCACGTGAACGGCCATCTGGTCACCATCAAAGTCAGCGTTAAAGGCTGTACAAACCAGCGGGTGAAGCTGGATCGCTTTCCCTTCGATCAAAGTCGGCTCGAACGCCTGAATACCAAGACGGTGCAATGTCGGCGCACGGTTTAGCATGACAGGGTGTTCGCGAATAACTTCTTCCAAGATGTCCCAAACTTCAGGGCGCTCTTTTTCCACCATCTTCTTGGCGGCCTTCACTGTTGAGGCCAGACCATATATCTCAAGTTTGTGATAGATAAACGGTTTGAATAGCTCAAGCGCCATTTTCTTAGGAATACCACACTGATGCAGTTTCAGCTCAGGCCCAACCACGATCACGGAACGACCGGAATAGTCAACACGTTTACCCAAAAGGTTCTGACGGAAACGACCTTGCTTACCCTTAAGCATGTCGGAGAGTGATTTCAGCGGGCGCTTGTTGGCACCTGTAATCACGCGGCCACGGCGACCGTTATCAAAGAGCGCATCCACAGATTCCTGCAACATACGTTTTTCGTTACGTACAATAATGTCGGGCGCGCGAAGTTCGATCAAACGCTTCAAACGGTTGTTACGGTTGATTACGCGGCGATAAAGATCGTTCAAATCAGAAGTCGCGAAACGGCCACCATCCAAAGGAACAAGCGGGCGCAATTCCGGCGGAAGCACAGGAACAACATCCAGAATCATCCATTCCGGGCGCGTGCCGGATTCAATGAAGGCTTCCAGAAGTTTAAGACGCTTAACAAGTTTCTTACGCTTGGCTTCGGAGTTGGTGTCGGCCAAATCTTCTTCAACTTTTACTTTTTCTGCTTCCAGATCAAGGGCAGAGAGAATTTCCTTCATGGCTTCAGCGCCGATACCAGCGCGGAAGTTTTCCTCGCCGTATTCATCCTGCGCGGCCATGTATTCTTCTTCATTCAGCATCTGGAAAGGTTTGAGCGGAGTCATACCAGGCTCGATCACGATGAAACTTTCGAAATAAAGCACGCGCTCCAGATCTTTCAGGGTCATGTCCATGATCAAACCGATACGGGATGGCAAGGACTTCAGGAACCAGATATGGGCAACCGGAGAGGCCAGCTCGATATGACCCATGCGCTCACGGCGCACTTTGGTCAATGTGACTTCAACGCCGCACTTTTCACAAATGATACCTTTGTATTTCATGCGCTTATATTTACCGCACAGACATTCGTAATCCTTAATCGGGCCAAAGATACGAGCACAGAACAGGCCGTCTTTTTCAGGCTTAAAAGTACGGTAGTTAATCGTTTCAGGCTTTTTTACCTCACCGAAAGACCAGCTCAGCATCTGCTCTGGTGATGCAATCGAGATACGAATGCTGTCAAAGCTTTGCGGGCCGGTTGGTTGGCCAAAGAGATTCATTAGTTCATTCATTTTTAAGTGCTCCTTAAAGGATTAATTCTGTCGTACCAATTTTTTGTGCCAAATAGCGGGGCTTAGTTATTCCCGCTATTTTTCAAATCTACATTGAGACCCAGCGCGCGCAGTTCTTTTGTCAGAACGTTGAACGATTCAGGAATACCGATTTCGAAATTGTCTTCGCCGCGAACAATCGCTTCGTAGACTTTCGAGCGTCCGGCCACGTCATCGGACTTCACTGTCAGCATTTCCTGCAAAGTATAAGCCGCGCCGTAAGCCTGAAGAGCCCACACTTCCATCTCCCCGAAGCGCTGTCCACCAAACTGGGCTTTACCACCAAGCGGTTGTTGCGTCACAAGAGAGTATGGACCAATAGATCTAGCGTGGATTTTATCATCGACAAGGTGGTGCAGTTTGAGCATATACATATAGCCCACTGTCACTTTGCGGTGGAAACGCTCGCCCGTACGGCCATCAATCAAGGTCATCTGACCGGAGCGGTCAAGGCCGGCTTTTTCCAGCAAATGGGAAATGTCGGCTTCTTCCGCACCATCGAAAACCGGCGTCGCCATCGGCACGCCATCGCGCAGATTGTTACACATTTCGATCACTTGCGTATCGTCAAGCTTAGTCACTTTTTCCTTATGCTCGCGGTCGCCGTAAATCACTTTCAGTTTTTCATCCAGCTCTTTACGCTCACCCGCGCTCGGGTTCTTGCTATCGGCAAAGGCGTCAATCATCTCGCCGACCTGACGGCCAAGAGACGCCGCAGCCCAACCCAGATGGGTTTCCAAAATCTGCCCCACATTCATACGGGATGGAACACCAAGCGGGTTCAGCACGATCTCAACAGGAGTACCGTCCTCCAGATATGGCATGTCTTCTTGTGCCATAATGCGGGAAACAACCCCTTTGTTACCGTGACGTCCTGCCATTTTGTCACCCGGCTGCATCTTACGTTTGATCGCCACGAAGACTTTTACCATCTTCATCACGCCCGGCATAAGTTCGTCACCGCGCTGGAGTTTTTCAACTTTGTTTTCGAAACGTTCCTTGATGTTGTCGACAGCCTCGTCAAATGACTTTGACATCGCTTCGATATCGGCCATTTGAGATTCATCTTCAACAGCGATTTGACGCCATAGGCCGCGCTTTTCAACCGCGTCCAGATCTGCTTTTGTGATCTTGGAGCCTTTTTTCAGCTTGGCATCTTTTGGCGTAGAGGCTACGGCCTGACCAACCAGCAATTCTTCAAGGCGGGCATAGAAGCCGTCTTCCAGAATTTTGCGCTCGTCATCGCGGTCTTTTGCCAAACGCTCGATTTCCTGAGCTTCGATAGACAAGGCACGGGCATCTTTATCAACGCCGCGGCGGTTAAACACGCGAACCTCAACAACCGTACCGACAGCGCCCGGGGGTAAGCGAAGGGATGTATCTTTTACATCAGCCGCTTTTTCACCGAAAATCGCACGCAGCAATTTTTCTTCCGGTGTCATCGGGCTCTCGCCTTTTGGTGTCACTTTACCGACCAAGATATCGCCCGGGCCAACTTCGGCACCGATATGAACAATACCGGCTTCGTCAAGGTGCTTCAGCGCCTCTTCACCAACATTGGGGATATCGCGGGTAATTTCTTCGGTACCCAGTTTGGTATCGCGCGCCATAACCTCAAACTCTTCCAAGTGGATAGAGGTAAAGACGTCATCAGACACGATCTTTTCGGAGATCAGGATGGAGTCCTCGAAGTTGTAACCATTCCATGGCATGAAGGCCACGAGAATGTTTTTACCAAGCGCAAGTTCACCCAGCTGAGTGGAAGGGCCATCGGCAATAATATCGCCGCCGCGCACAGTCTCACCAACTTTCACCAACGGGCGTTGGTTAATGCAGGTGTTCTGGTTTGAACGCTGAAATTTTGAGAGTTTGTAAATATCAATAACAGGCTCGTCCGCGCTCTTGCGCTCTGTGGCCTGTACTACGATACGTGTGGCATCAACTTTGGTCACCACACCGCCGCGGCGGGCAGAGATCGCAGCGCCGGAATCGCGCGCCACTGTGGCTTCCATACCTGTACCAACAAGCGGAGCCGAGGCTTTGAGCAATGGCACAGCCTGACGCATCATGTTCGAACCCATCAAAGCGCGGTTCGCATCATCGTTCTCAAGGAACGGGATCAACGAGGCCGCAACGGACACGATCTGTTTCGGAGAAACGTCGATGTAATCAATTTGATCAGGTGGTGACATCAAGTTTTCACCGGCCTGACGACAAGACACAAGCTCGTTCACAAATTTACCGGCTTTATCCAGCTCGGAGTTGGCCTGCGCCACTGTGTATTTAGCTTCTTCCATTGCGGACATGTAAACAACTTCGTCTGTAACCTGACCGTTTTCAATTTTACGGTACGGACTCTCGATGAAACCATACTGGTTTACGCGGGCGAAAGTCGCCAGAGAGTTGATCAAACCGATATTCGGACCCTCAGGTGTTTCAATCGGGCAGATACGGCCATAATGGGTCGGATGCACGTCACGCACTTCGAAACCGGCACGCTCGCGGGTCAGACCACCCGGCCCAAGCGCCGAGAGACGACGTTTATGCGTAATCTCGGAAAGCGGGTTCGTCTGGTCCATGAACTGTGACAGCTGGGATGAGCCGAAGAATTCACGCACAGCGGCCTGCGCCGGTTTGGAATTGATCAGATCATGTGGCATATAGGTGTCGATTTCGACAGAGCTCATGCGCTCGCGGATGGCGCGCTCCATGCGGAGCAAGCCAATACGAACCTGGTTTTCCATGAGCTCGCCCACTGAGCGAACGCGGCGGTTACCCAAGTTATCAATGTCATCAATCTCGCCTTTACCATCTTTCAAGCCATGAAGGTATTTCAGGATTGCAAGAATATCGGCCTTACAAAGAATGCGGAATTGGTCATCGGCGTCCAAATCAAGGCGGGCATTCATTTTTACGCGGCCAACCGGTGAGAGGTCATAACGCTCAGGATCAAAGAACAGAGAATTAAAGAGCGCATCGGCAGAGTCAACTGTCGGCGGCTCACCCGGACGCATAACACGGTAAATGTCGATCAACGCTTCTTCGCGCGTATCACATTTATCAATCATCATTGTGTTGCGGACATACGGGCCCACATTCAGGTGATCAATGGCCAAAATCGGCAAATCTTCAACTTTTTGTTCGGCTAAAATTGCGAGGTCTTCCTCGGTGATTTCATGACCGGCTTCCAACAAAATCTGACCAGTAGCCGGATCAAAGATATCGGCACCAAGATATTGTGTAATCAACTGCTCGTCCTGAACCAAAATTTGTGTCAGGCCGCTTTCTTCCAGTTTCTTTATTTTGCGGGCGGTCAATTTCTCGCCGGCTTCTGCAGCAGGCTTGCCTGTTTTTGCATCAATGAGGTCGTAAATCAGCTTCACGCCGCGCATCTGCATGCCGTTAAATGGCGTATTCCAGCCTTTTTTGTCTTTTTTGTAGGTTACAACATCATAGAACGTGCCCAGAATCTCTTCATTGGACATACCCTGAATCAACAACGGATCAACGGCCTCGTCCTGCTCTTCACACTCTTTGCGGTACTCTTGGGTCTCGGCAGAGTCCAGAGCGCGCAGGAACGTGGTTACTGGTAATTTACGGCGACGGTCAATACGAACATACATTTGGTCTTTGGCATCAAATTCAAAATCAAGCCAAGAACCGCGGTAAGGAATAACACGGGCAGAGAATAGATATTTGCCGGATGTGTGGGTCTTGCCCCCATCATGGTCAAAGAACACACCGGGAGAGCGGTGCATCTGGGATACGATTACGCGCTCTGTACCGTTCACGACGAATGTGCCGTTTGCGGTCATCAGCGGCATGTCCACCATGTATACGTCTTGTTCTTTAATATCGCGAATAGAACGCAAACCAGTATCTTCATCGACATCAAAAACAGACAGGCGCAAAGTAACGCGCAATGGTGCCGCAAAAGTCATACCGCGTTGCTGACATTCCTCAACATCATATTTCGGCTCTTCCAGCTCGTATTTCACGTAGTCGATTTCTGCTTTGTCTGAGAAATCCTTGATCGGGAAGACGGAAGAGAAAACTTCTTCAAGACCTTGCTGAAGGCGGTCATCGGCCTTGGTCACAGCCTGAAGGAATAGTTCGTAAGAGCGCTTTTGCACTTCAATCAGGTTCGGCATGCGGGCAATTTCTTCGATTTTACCGAAATTGCGGCGAATACGCTTGCGACCTGTATAACTTTCTACACTGTTGGCTGAAGGGATGATTGTTGCTTGGTTTGCGGCTGATGCACTCATTTTTGTATCCTTCGTCCTTATAAAGTATCTCTATATCCTCATGGAATAGAGTAAAAAAACCAAAACCCGCTCCTTCCGCCCTCTGCGATAAGGGGATGAAGCGGTTGTTTAATTCCTAGTCGGCTATTGCCGTATATGATCGTATATCTTGGCCAATCACGTTTTTCTATTCAGAAAAGTTTGTTAGCTATATGGCCTACATCAATTGTCATGTCAACAATTTATTCGGCATTCAGCAAAAAAAAGCATTTCCCGCATAGTTTCGAGCGGGAAATGCTTTGGTATATATAAGTCAGAAATTAAGCAAGCTTAACAGTTGCGCCGGCTTCTTCCAATTTCTTCTTGATTTCTTCGGCTTCGTCTTTCTTGACGCCTTCTTTCAGTGTTTTACCACCGGCCTCAACCAAGTCTTTCGCTTCTTTCAGGCCAAGACCTGTGATTGCGCGAACTTCTTTGATCACAGCGATCTTGTTACCGCCAGCGGCTTCAAGAACTACGTCAAAGTCTGTTTTCTCTTCAGCAGCAGCTTCGCCACCACCAGCAACAGCAGCAGCAGGTGCAGCAGCCGCAGCGGCAGTTACGCCCCACTTCTCTTCGAGAAGCTTTGAAAGCTCAGCAGCTTCCATTACAGTTAGTTCAGATAGTTGATCAACAATTTTACCTAGATCAGCAGCCATTTTTTTCACTCCTTAGTTTAAAATTTAAAATTTACTTCTGCCTTGTGAATGCTTCATTTTTTTAACCGGGTTTTTCGCGCATTCACGAGGCTCAAAACCCGAAAACTTTAGTAAGACTAGTCGACTTTTTCGCCATACGCCTTGGTAACACCGACCATATCGCGGGCCGGAGCCTGCAAGATACCGGCAAGTTTGGTTGGCGCAGATACAACAAGGCCAGCCAGCATGGAGCGGATTTCGTCCAGAGATGGCAGCTTGGCCAATGTCTCAACTTCTTCCACGCTCAGGATCTTCTCACCAAGGGCACCGCCCACGATGATGAAGTTTTTGTTACCTTTGGCAAATTTATGGGCGATTTTCGCGGCAATAACAGGATCTTGCGATGACGCAACACCTGTTGGGCCAGCGAACAGATCACTCATACCTTCGAATTTTGTACCCTTAACGGCCAGTTTGGCCAAGGTGTTCTTTGTTACTTTGAAGCTTGCGCCTTCTGCGCGCAGCTGTGAACGCAGATCGGTAATTTCGGCAACGCTCAACCCTGAGTAATGCGTAACAACCACGATCTCGTCATTTGCGAAGCGCTCGTTCAATTCCTTGATTTCGGCTTCTTTTTGTACCCGGCTCATGCCCATAGTTTTATTCCTTATCTAAACGTCAAAAACAAAAAAACGAAGCGCAATGGCTCCGTCCTATCCAAAAGAAAACAAGTCACCCATAAAGCGGTGAGATTTTGCTTTCCTATCTATGAGAGGGTATTTAAGCACCAGTTGATGCACCTAACAGTCTTGGACAGGTCAATATGTGAGGGGTATATACTCAAACCCCAAGCCCGCTGTCAAGTCTTTTTGTGCATTTAAACCAAACAAGCGCCTTATAGAAAAAACCCCGCCAATAAGCGGGGTTCTCCTAATTCTTATCAAGGCATCAATTAAGCCGCATTCGCGTGCTGTGATGTACCTGTAACTGTGGCCAGATCAATTTTGATACCAGGACCCATTGATGATGTAATGGTAATCTTACGAATGTAAGACCCTTTCGCGCCCGGTGGCTTGGCTCTTTGGATAGCATCGATGAAGAAGCTAATATTCTCGACCAGTTTCTTTTGGTCGAAAGAGCTTTTACCTACGCCTGCGTGAATAATACCGGCTTTTTCAGCGCGGAATTCAATCGCTCCACCTTTGGCGGCTTTAACGGCGTCGGCAACGTTTGGTGTCACTGTACCCAGTTTCGGGTTTGGCATCAGGCCTTTCGGACCCAAGACTTTACCAAGCTGACCAACGATACCCATCATATCAGGGGATGCGATTACGCGTTCGAAGTCCATTTCACCGGCTTTGATTTTATCGGCTAGATCTTCAGCGCCGACAATGTCAGCTCCGGCTTTTTTGGCTTCTTCGGCTTTCTCGTCGCGGGCAAAAACAGCAACGCGGATTGTTGCGCCTGTGCCATGTGGCAAGGAAACCATGCCGCGAACGGCCTGATCGGCGTGACGTGGGTCAACACCAAGGTTCATAGCAATCTCGAGGGATTCATCGAAGTTACGGTTTTTTGCAAGACCTTTGAGGATTTCGACAGCTTCCTGAATTCCGTAGAATTTGGTGCGGTCGACTTTTTCCAAAGCTGCTTTCATCTTTTTTGAATTCGCCATAGCTTAGCCCTCCACGACTTCTACGCCCATTGAGCGTGCTGAACCTTCGATGATTTTCATCGCGGCATCAATGTCATTTGCGTTCAGATCCTGCATTTTCGTCTCGGCAATCTCTTTAATCTGAGATTGGCGGATACGGCCAACAATATCAGTTCCAACAGTGCCGGATCCTTTGTCGATCTTCGCAGCCTTCTTGATGAAGTAACTGGCAGGCGGGGTTTTTGTAATGAAGCTGAAAGAACGGTCTTCATACACTGTAATAATAACAGGTGTCGGAATGCCTTTCGCGCCTTCTGTTTGTGCGTTGAACGCCTTACAGAATTCCATGATGTTTACACCATGTTGACCGAGTGCCGGACCAACTGGCGGGGACGGGTTGGCAGAACCACCCGGAATTGTCAGGTTAATATAACCCGATACTTTTTTAGCCATTTCTAGCTCCTTTCGATTAAGGCGAAAAATTAATTTCGCTTACGTTTTAAAGAAGTCCCGTGGTGTGGCTCCGCTATGGCCATAAAAGATTACAGCAGAAGACCTACCACAAGTGTGAGGCAACATAGTCTTGCCCCTGCATGAATGCAAGCTTTTTTTGCCTGCAGACAAATGCCTTATATTACATTTTCTCGACTTGGGCGTATTCCAGCTCGACCGGTGTCGCGCGGCCAAAAATGGAAACGGAAACCTTCAACTTGGATTTTTCCTCGTCGATTTCCTCGACAACGCCGTTGAAAGAGGCAAACGGACCATCGGTCACTTTGACTTCCTCGCCGATATCGTAGATCACGGATGGACGTGGGCGCTCGATACCTTCTTGTACCTGTTGCAGGATTTGCTGGGCTTCGCGCTCGGAGATCGGCAAAGGCTTATTACCGCCGCCGCCAAGAAAGCCTGTTACCTTTGGCGTATCTTTGATCAAGTGCCAGATGTTGTCATCCATATCTAGTTTGGCCAATACATAGCCCGGGAAAAATTTGCGCTCTGCGTTGACGCGCTGGCCGCGGCGCATTTCCACGACTTCCTCTGTCGGAACCAGAATTTCTTCGACTTTGCTTTCGAGGCCCTTTTTCTGGGCTCTGTCTTTAATGGCTTCGGCAACTTTGCTTTCGAAACCGGAATAGACATGAAGTACGTACCATTTTGCAGCTGACATTGTTATATACCTTCCTAATAAGTAATAAAATTCGTTACATGCCGATATTCATGATCGATTGCACCAAAAAGGCGATGATCTGATCGGCGAAATACAAAAATATCGAGGCAATCGCGACCATAATGAAAACAAAAATCGTACTGACGATTGTTTCCTGACGGGTCGGCCATGTGACCTTTTTGGCCTCTGATTTAACCTGTTTAAAAAATTCTACCGGGCCTGTTTTTGCCATTTTCTTTTGTCCTTTTTGCCTTTGAACCTGACACAAATCGGGGAGCGCGGGGCGCTTTATGCAACGATATAATGTCAGGGAATAGTGATGTTCTAACGCAAGAAAAACAAAAATACCAGTAAAAAACTTTGTTGCGCGCAATTTTCATGTAAAATCATCCATAGCAACCTCACGCGCATATTCATGCCGGCTATATTTTTTTTAATCATCAGGAGACACAGCAAATGATTTCCACCCCCGCCCAAGGCGAAAGCGTCCCCCTTCATGTCACCCCAAAGGACAAGCACCGTATTCAGGTGGGTATGAGTTGGGACACAGGCCAAGAAATGAAGACGGAAGGCTTTCTTATTTTTAAAAAAGAAAAGCTGGTCAATGTTACGTATGACTGCGATCTATTCTGCTGCATCTATGATCAGGCGGGAGAAGTTATTGACCACGTCACGCCCGAAAACGCCAATTTAATGGATAGCTCCGAGCAAATATTCCACAGCGGCGATAACCAGACGGGGCGCATCAGCGGCGATGATGAGTATATCTCGGTCAATACTGCCAATTTACCGGACAATTATCACGCCATCGTTTTCTTTGCGTTAACCCAAGGTGGGCGCACGTTCAAGAAAATCAATAATAGTGAAATACGCGTGGCCGACGGCGTAAGCGATGAAAACCAGCTCCACCTTAATCTGGACAAAATGGGCGCCGCCAACACGGACGGGCTGATTTTTGCCGCTATAATCCGAGATGAAGCAGCGGAATTCGGCTGGAAGCTAAAGAATATCAGCGAGTTTAAAAATGTAGCCGATGTCGAGGATTGGGGCGCGGAAGGCGCAGCGTTCATAAAATGAACTGGGTTTTAATCGGCGCTGGCGTCCTCGGTTTTTCTGCCATTGCCCTTGGAGCCTATGGCGACCACGGCTTGCGGAGTGATGTCAATGCAGAGATCATGCGAAGTTTCGAGACCGCCTTGCGTTATCAACTGCTGCATGCACTGGCTCTACTCGCGATCGGCATTGGTTTGGCCGCGAGTTTGCCGGACAGACTGCACAAAAAATTATTTTGGGCCGGAACTGTAATGATAATTGGTGCAGTTATATTCTCCGGCTCCATACTCGCAAGTATCATGCTGAATATAAAATCCCTCACTTTAGCCACGCCCTTTGGCGGCATAACGCTCATGGCAAGCTGGCTAATGCTGGCTTGGGCGGGATTTAGTAAAAAGGCGTAGCTATTTCCAGCGTAACACAGGGTTCCTTGCCGCCTTAACCTCGTCAAGACGCTTGCGCGGGGTAGATTGTGGATAGCTATGAAGCACATCTGCCTTCCCCGCTTTGGCATCATTCGCGATATCTTTCATCACGGTGATAAAGCGGTCCATGGAATCTTTACTTTCTGTCTCGGTCGGCTCGATCAGCATGGTTCCTGCGATATGGATCGGGAAATATACCGTCATCGGATGGAAGCCGTTTTCGACCAATGCCTTGGCCATATCCAGCGTGGTGACGCCGTGCTCTTTCTGAGTTTTATCGGTCAGCAAGGCTTCGTGCATACACGGGCCTTGTTGGGCGAAAGGCGCGTAATAGTCATCTTTCAGTGAGGCCAAAATGTAATTGGCGTTCAACACCGCATCTTCGGAGACGCGCTGCAATCCGTCCGCGCCGTGGCTCAGCATATAGCTAAGCGCGCGCACATGCATACCGAACTGGCCGTGATAGCCTTTCAGGCGGCCCAGCGTTGCGGGGCGGTCTTCCTCGGTCTCCAGCTTATACGCATCGCCCTTTTTCAACACGGTCGGCACCGGCATATATTTTGCCAGCTCTTCGGTGCAGCAAATCGGGCCGGAGCCGGGGCCCCCGCCGCCATGCGGGGTGGAGAATGTCTTGTGCAAATTGATATGCATCACATCCACGCCGAAATCACCGGGGCGCACTTTGCCGACCAGCGCATTGAAGTTTGCACCGTCACAATAAAAGTAAGCGCCAGCCTCATGCAACAGATCGGCAATCTCGACCATGTCCTTTTCAAAAAGGCCGCAAGTATTCGGGTTTGTCACCATCATGGCGGCAATGTCCGCGCCCTCGGCATCGGTCTTATACAGCGCCTCTTTAAAGGCCTCAACCGTCAGCATGCCGTTTTCTTTGGTCGGCATGTTGCGCACTTCATAGCCGCATGTCGTGGCCGTGGCCGGATTTGTGCCGTGCGCACTATCAGGGGTCAAAACGATGCGGCGCTTTTTGTTCTCGCCTTTTTGTTCATGGGCGCGGCGGATTGTCATCATCCCTGCCAGTTCACCATGCGCGCCTGCTGCGGGTGAGAGACACACGCCCGGCAAATTGGTCAGCTCGGCCAGCCAGTTTTGCAGCTCATACATAACACCCAGCGCGCCCTGCACGGTTGATTCAGGCTGCATAGGGTGGATGTGGGCAAAACCACTGAGGCGCGCCAGTTTTTCGTTTAAGCGTGGATTGTGCTTCATAGTACAAGAGCCCAGCGGGAAAAAGCCGTGATCGATGGAGTAATTCCACGTGCTCATGCGCACGAAATGGCGAAGCGCCTGCGGCTCGGAGACTTGCGGCAGGCCGATATCCCCGCGCGGGTTCATACCGGTGCGAAGCTTGACACCCGCAGGCTCGGGCAAATCAACGCCGGGATGGTCGGAGCGCTCCTTCTCCCACAGCAAATTCTCTTCATAATGAAGACCCTTATTATCGTCGTAAACGCCCTGCATATTGTCCTGCTCCGTTGTTCTTTGTATCGATTTTTCTGCACTCATAATATTTAACCTATTACCATATTTTTGGAACTTAAAATCTTTTTAATTGGGGCCGGGAACCGCTCGTTTGAAGCGGAGGTTGGTTTGTTGTTAGCAACACAACATCTCAAGGAAAAGGAGACTATTATGCCTAACAATAATACTACCCCAAATAAAAACCAACCTATGAAAAATGATCCGCAAAAGCGCGAACAGAACCCTTCCAAGGGCACTCCCGAGCGCAAGGAAAAGAAAGACCAGCGATAATCGCTGATTTTATATGCGGGATATCTATCCCTTGAAATACAATCCGCATATGACGCAGAGACCTTGCCGCCCCACGGCAGGGTCTTTGTTCGCAAAGGCGATGTAGTATTGACTAAAAAGGACATCGGATTATGAAACAATTTCACGTAAACCCTGACACAGATCTTCAATATCACAATCACGCGTCATCTCGGTCGCGGCCACAAGAAGTTGATTTCCAGCCAAAGCGTAACCGGCTATCACTCCCTTGCTGGCAAGGCTCTCAACAACGCTCTTCGCGGGGAGCGGAAGTTCCACGCGGAATTCGTTGAAGAAACCATCATTAATTACCTTAACACCATCTATGCCTTCAAGCGCGTCGGCAAGCTTGCAAGCCGCCTCGTGGTTGAGACGGGCAAGGCGTTTAAAACCGTCCTCGCCGAGCAGTGACATATGCACGGTAAAGGCCAGTGCACAAAGACCCTGATTGGTACAGATATTGGATGTGGCCTTATCACGGCGAATATGTTGTTCGCGCGTGGAAAGCGTGAGTACGAAGCCGCGCTTACCATCAGCATCTTCGGTCATCCCGCACAGGCGCCCCGGCATTTGGCGCAGGAATTTTTCTTTACAGGCGAAAAAGCCCAAATGCGGGCCGCCGTAGCTCATCGGGAGGCCAACACTTTGCGCTTCCCCGCATACGATATCGGCGGCGCTCGGTGCCTCCAGCAAACCGAGCGATATAATTTCGTTCACCACAACAACCAGCAGCGCGCCTGTTTCATCGCATTTTTTGCGCAATTCATCATATTTATGCGGTTGGCCGAAGAAATCAGGTGATTGAATAATTACACAAGCGGTCTGATCATCGGCTTGCCCGTCTGTGATTTCGATCTCACCATCAAAATTCCACATATAGGATTCCAGCACCTCTTTATAATCAGGGTGCAGCGCATTGTTGATCACGATTTTCTTACGCTTGGTCACGCGCAGCGCCATCAAGGCAGCTTCCGTTGCGGCCGTAGCGCCATCATACATAGAGGCATTGGCAATATCCTGACCCGTAAGCTGGGCAATAAAAGTTTGGTATTCAAAAATCGCCTGTAAGGTGCCTTGCGCAATCTCGGGCTGGTAAGGTGTATAAGCGGTCAGAAATTCGGAGCGCTGGATGATGTAGTCCACGCTGGAAGGGATGTGGTGGAAATACGTGCCCGCACCGAGGAAAAACGGGCCATCCACGGCGGCGTGATTTTCATTGGCATACGCGCCCATATAACGCTCTACCTCAAGCTCACCCTGATGCATCGGCAAATCAAGCAAGCCATTTACAAAGGCCTTTTTCGGCACATCGCGGTATAGCTCGTCTACGTTTTTATAGCCGCATTTTTCCAACATGGCTTCGCGAGCATTTTGAGTTTGAGGAAGGTAACGCATATTAATTTTCTTTCCACCTAAATATAAATTTTAATAGTAGTACCAAAGCCGCAAAAACCGTTCCGATAGAGTACCAAAAAATGATCGAAACGGCCCCGCTCATTAATCCATAGACCAGCCACAAAATATACGATGCCAAAAGCATCACAAACATTTTTGTCGAGATTGCCTCGGTTTCCTTGCTTTTCAGTATCTTCAGCGATTGCGGTACTGTACTGCATACCGACAAAAACCCGGCAATTAAACCAATTATCTCGACTAATGGGAGGTCCGGCACTTTTACTCCTTTTTTAGATTAATCCAACTCTGATAAATAGTCCTTATAGGCCGCTTCATTCATCAAGCCATCTAACTGGCTAGCATCGCTCATTTTAATTTTGGCAATCCAGCCACCTTCATTGAGCGCTTTGGTGATGAGTTCCAGATCATCAGGCATATTATCATTGGCCTCAACCACTTTCCCATCAACCGGGGAGTAGACTTCAGCGGCGGTTTTCACAGATTCCACCACGGCGAAATCATCACCTTTAGAGACCGATTTACCGACTTCGGGCAACTCCACATAAACCAGATCGCCCAGCGCTTCGCGTGCGTAATCAGTAATACCGACCCATGCGACATCGCCATCTACATAGATGCATTCGTGATCTTTTGTGTATTTCATTTCAGCCATGTTATAACTCCTTATTTATACGATAGTTTATGCTGCGTTTTTCTTGATTGATTTCACTTTGGACGGCACGAACGGCAAGCTCGCAACCTCGGCGGCGATATTACGCCCGCGCACATTCACAAATACCTTTGATCCGGGCGCACTTAATTCCGGCGGGACGTAGCCCATACCAATGGAGGCCTTCAAAATTGGCGAGTGGCCACCGCTGGTCAGCACGCCCACAGCTTGATCATTTTCATTATGGATTTCCGCGCCTTCGCGGGCAATACCTTTATCAATTAGCTTTATGGCCACAAGTTTACGGCGCGTGCCCTCGCTCAGCTCTTTCTGAATGCGGTCATAACCAAAGTAACCGCTCGTTTTTTTCGAGATAATCCAGCTACTACCTGCTTCGACCGGAGACGTCGTAGCGTCAATTTCGTGCCCGTAGAGCGCATAGCCCATCTCGAGGCGCAGCGAATCGCGCGCGGCCAAACCAACAGGTTTTACCACATTATGATCGGCCAACTTGTCCCAGACCTCTTCAGCCAGCTCATTATAAACGCTGATCTCGAAACCATCCTCGCCGGTATAACCAACGCGGCTGACCAGCATTTCGCTACCGTCCGGCGCTTCGGTTTTCATCATGTGCATATAAGGAAGGTCGTGTGCTTCCACACCCAGAACCTCATGCAGAACGCGCTCACTCCATGCGCCTTGTATAGCGATTAAGGCGCGGTCTGTATGCGTAATTATACGAACATCATCGGGCATCTTTGATTTGATCCACGCGATGTCTTTGTCTTTACAGCCCGCGTTTATAACTGCATAGAATTCGTTGTCACTCACGCGTGTAATGATCAAATCATCAATGATACCGCCCTCCTCGTTCAACAAAACGGTATACTGGGCGCGGCCATGTGCCTTAGGTTCAAATGCGCTCGGCGTTAGGGTTTCAAGGAACTGCACAACACCTTCACCCTTTAAAGTGATCTGGCCCATGTGGGATACATCGAATATTCCGGCATTTGAGCGAACCCATTCGTGTTCTTTAATGACGCCTGGCGGGTAATAAAGCGGCATATCGTAACCGGCAAATTCACCCATTTTGGCACCTGCACGTATGTGCGCATTATGTAAGGCCGTTTCTTTCATCTATCTCAATAATCCCCGATATCATCTTACTGTGAATCCTAGACCTATATTGATATACAACCCTATCATGTGAGTCTAGATATTTAAGATAGTAAAAGCCTCTGCAATGAGAGGCTTTTTACAAGGATAATATTGATTAATATTTTGGATTATAGCTCTTGTCGCAAAGGTGCAGGAGAGTGGTCCATATGTTTATAAGCCGGCGGCGATGAATAAGAGGCAACGACTTTTCCTTTGCTATTCACGCTCTCCATTACTACCGGATGCTTGGTTTGATGATGGATCATCTCCAATATCATCTGCAGAGATTTCGGCTCAAGCTCCTGATCGTTAATCACATCATGTTGCAAAACAAGACATCTGTCGGTTTCATATTGGTAATCTTTGAGCGTCACTTTAGGAATTACATCCGATAGCCTGTAATCGGCGGCAAGTTGCTCTCTGATTTTCATGAAGCCGTCATCGGCATGCACGGCCGAGACTTCAAGAAACTCATCACGCATATCCCCTTCCAGCATAAAGAATTTAAATTTGCGCATTACTGTTGGCGACATGAAGTTACGCACCAGTGTTTCATCAGAAGAGGAATACAAAATATCATTACATGTATTCACCCAATCACCTTTACCGGCAAAATTCGGGAACCAGCGCTTGTCCTCTTCGGTCGGCTCCTCACAGATACGCTTCACATCTTCCATGATGGCAAAGCCCAGAGCGTAGATGTTCATGTCCTGACCGGTAGGAACCTTTACATCTTCCTGAGTGTAGGGATCTTTACGAATTACATAGCCCGGGTTTTGATGCAAAACGCCAGCGTGTGATTTTCTAAACTCCGCATACATATCGGCGTTAATAAGGCCGATCGCATTCAAAGTATCCATAGTCTGGTAGTGGGTGATACACGCCATCGCCTCGTTGGCGACTTTGGTTTTAATATTGGGCAGAAAGTTCTGCGAGGTTGCAGAGGAGAGCTTCATGATCTCCCTTTTCCACTGCGGTATGTGGTCAACGTTTTCCGCGATGAAGCTCAGGATATTATCACGGCCTTGACCCGGATAACGGCTCTCGGGAGAGTTATCGTTCGTCTCTGCAACCTTACCGTTGAAAACACTCTTTCTTGGCGGGTTTAAAAATTTATCATCGCGCGCTTTTTTCGCCTTTTCAGCGCGGTCTTTATTCGATGTAAATTTCTTGTTTAAGTTTATAGACGTATCCATAAACCGCATGGCATGGCAGAAATCCAATACCTGCTCGACTTCTTCAATGCCGAATTTCTCTTCGCATTCTTCCACCAAATCCCGTAAGCGTTGGTTGACCGCCATAATGATGTCGGGCTCGGTTTGCTCAGAGAAAAGGTAATTGTTCTTATAAAACGCGTTGTGGCCGTAACTGGCATGAGCAAAGACCAGCATTTGCATCACCGGACTATTTGTATCCATGCAATAGGCTAAGGCCGGATTGGAATTGATAATAATCTCGTACGCCAAATGTTTATTGGCATCGAATTGCTGTTGCTCTTGAAAACGCCTTTTACCATAGCTCCAATGTGGAGGACCATCCGGCACAGGCTTTACATACGCATCAAGCATTTGGTCGGCGCGCACAATCTCAATGCGGTTTTGATTGGTCACTAAGCCAAGTTTTTCATGTGCAATAATCGAAATAACCTTATCGGCCAAGGCAAGCCAAGTATCCGGCAAATACGGATCATCCTTGAACTCTTCTTTACGTGGCACAGGGATGTCGTAATCTTTTGCCTCATGGGCTTTTACAAAAACATCCCACCCATCTTCATATTTATCCAACAATTCAGTAATAGTTTTGAAATACGGCTGTTGGGATTCCGTATCATAATTCAATTTCATATCGTATGTCATGTCACGTTACCCCATTGCTGGCTGGTTTGCGTTTGCTGGGGCTTTGCCGCCCACAGGGAAGAATGATTTAAAGGCTTCTATAGCATCGGCCGGGGAGCTAATCGTCGCGGTGTGAAGCTGAGGAAGCTCGTCGGCCAGATTTTTATAAACCTGATGCAGCGTACTGATAGGCCACCTTGGATCACGGATTTCTATGAAATAGCTCGCCTGTTGCAGGGGCATATTTTCCCGCATCAGTGAAGCGACCTTTTCATTATCCGGCGTCGGATTATCTCCATCAGACGCCTGAACGGAATAGATATTCCATTCGGCACTGTTATAACGTTCCTGAATGATTTCCTGCTCTTTTTCCAGGCAGGAAGAGACAATTGTTCCGCCCGTTCTTTGTCCGTAGAAAAACTCTTCCTCGTCCACCTCTTCGGCCGTGGTGGTGTGAGTAATAAAGACCATTTCCACTTCGTCGTAATTTTTCTCGAGGAACTGATTGAGAATAAAGAAGAATGCCTTTGCCGTGTTCTTGTCTTCCTGAGTCATGGAATACGAGACGTCCATCTTACAAATCATGACGGCTTTCGCGGCAGGTTTTTGAACCTCATCATCAAATTTATAAGTCAGGTGACGGCTTTGGAATTTCTTGGCATCACGCGCCGTTTTTACCGCTTCGGGAAGACGGTTGCGCAATACCTCAAGGCGCTTCATGTCCGGCTCTGCAATGACAGACGGGTCGACGGCACCTTCGATCGTGCTTACACAGTTAAACATTGCGCTTAACAGCTTGCTGTCATAGCCGCCATTTTCTTCAGGATCAATATCATCGGCCATTGTACTAAGTGCCGATTCAATGGTCTCGAGTTGCTCGCCTTTACCCTTCTTACCTTTAAGCTCGATCTCGGGAAAATCGGGTTTATAACCACGATAAATATCGTATTGCTCGGCAAAGTTTTTGAGCATGCGCTTTTCAGCGACTTTGTTAAATACGATTTGCTCGCCGCGGCGCTTTTGGTTGGTCACATTCATGTCAAGCTTATGCGATGGACCTTTACTGATGAAACCGGAGCGCTGGCGTTCTGTAACTGTATTGGCTTGACTGTGCAACTTTACCATGTCCGGCAAGACCCGCCCGTCAAAGAATATATTCAAGAATTCCTTCTCGGAAAGCCAGATGAAATCATCCTGATCGTCATCAGCATCAGGCGATCCCTCACCTTCGCCGGGGCCAGAGCCGCCCCCGCCGCCGGATGGAATATCCACAATATCGCCGACATCGTATAAATTTCCAGGGAAAACCTTTTTAAATATGGGGCTTCTGGTGTGATGGATAACCGGCTCTTGGGTTAATGTTTTGGGAACCGGTATTTTCACGCCGCCCTTACCAATGTCCTTTATGGGACCATCGGCAGCTTTGTCTTGTACAGCCTTGTGAACGGCATCGCGAATACGGTTTAAAAAACGTGCTTTATCCTTGCCAAAGGTATGGCGCACAGGCTCTTGACGCCTATCATTGATGAGTGTCATTGCTATTCCCTGTATATTATTATTTTTTTTATTTATTAAAGGCGCGGCGGGATTTATCCCCGCCGCATCGTTTAAATCTTTTACATCATTTCCAGCAGCATGCGGTTTACCATTGTGTCGGTATAGCCCTGATCATGCATGTTTTCATAGAAACGGTTATACTGGCGCTTCTCTTCATCTGTTTTTAAATCGGAGTCCGACTTGGCCTTGATGATATGACGGCGTGATTCAATATCCGCATCGTGTTGCTTGCGAATAACCTTCGCCAGATCTTCAATCGCCGTCCACTTAACCATGAATGGCTCTTGCTGCTCTGGCGGTTTACCGTGGTTGGCGCGGCCAATTCTTGCCAATTCGCGATCATAACCATGAATAACGGCAGAACGGAATTCCTCAGGATGAGTAATACCCGCCTTCTTCTCCATGGTCTCAAGGTGCTTCTTGATTTTATCCATGGAAACTTCTTCACCTTCATCGGTGATAGTTTCTTCATCAATGAATGAACGGGCATAGGTGATATATTTATCAAATTGAACCTGACAAATACCATCATCCGCATCAACCAACGCCGTGTTCACAACTTCATGAATGCGTTTTTTGTTTTTGGCGGCGATTCTGTCAAGTTGGGAGATTTGCGCTTCCTTATCAGCAGATGGGATAGTCTTCTCATCCGCGTCCTTGATAAAGCGGCGCAATGTTTCGGTCATGAGCAGTGTATCGGCTTCATGCAGACCTTCATTGGCTCTTGCATTGAAACAGGATTGCAACACGCGCTGAGCATCACGAATAGAGAACCCGTCCAGACCCTCGCCCGGCGAGGCATTCTCTTTAAGCTCATGCAGCTTGGGAATTTTACCATCGGCGCCATCAGGGATTTCACCATTATGCACGCGGGCACGAATGGATTTATCATAGACTTTCAAAGCACCGTCTACGCCGTCTTTCAGACGTGAGCAAACAGCAAACTCAGCCAGCAATTCACGGGTACCTGGAGCCATAGGCTTGTCTTCCAGACCATCTTTTTGCAGAAGCTTTGAGTAAATCTTGATCTCTTCGGACATTCTCATTGTGTAGCCAACATCAACCACGTATGAACGGTTATGCAATGCATCACTGTCGGCCATCTTCAAAATTTCCTGCCAGACAGGATCGTTTGTGGTCAACACAATTAACTGGTTCATCGGCAACATACCAACGCCACTATCGCCTGTGAAATACCCTTCGGTAACAGCTTCGAGGAACGTGTTCAACATAGCCGGGTTGTTTCTGAAAAACTCGGCGCCGTGGAACACGCCACCGTTGGATTTCGAGAACGCACCGGGGATATACGCATCGGGGTCTCCGGCGCTTAAGGTTTTCGCGTCATTAAGAGGATCTTCCTCACCGATTTTGTTATAATCGCGCTCACCGATCAAAGCATTGATATCGGGAGATTGCTTGTCCTTAGGGTCCAGTTTGGCAATACCAAACTGCTTCTCACGAGAAGGATAAATCTTTACAACTTCAAACGCCTCACCTTCATCATTATCAGCAGCTTCCAAACGCTTTGTTACCCAAGGGGATTTAATCTCTTTCAGGTAACGGCGTGGAATACCATATTCCTCGCTTACCGCATCCGCGATTTCAGCATCGCCGGAAACCAAAGAAACAGGAGAATCAAGGAATGGAGAAATTTCGCCTGTTTTCTTACATTTCAAAACATGCATTGGCACTTTTTCAGCCAACTTCTCTAACTCTGTGGCGATCTCGGTTTTACCACTACCCACCGGGCCACGAAGAACAAGTAGACCGTTACCACCATTTTTAATGTATGTAACAACGTCACTAATGACGCTTTCTTTGTCGTAAAGCTTGGAAAACGGTTCATAACGAAGGACTTTTTTGCCCTCGAATACAATGCGCTCTTGATTACTGGATAGCTTTGTATTCACAACCTCCGGCTCGCCGATTGCCGCTTCCAAACGATCAAATGCATTTGCATAGGCCATTTTATCTGTCTTACAGCTCTCCAGCCAATCATTAACGCTCATACTGACCGGCTTACGATCATCAGATTTTTTACGGAGCTGCTGCAACAAAGATTGCTTTTTGGGCGCCTTGCCTTCGCCGGCATTATCATTTACCGGGCTGGTACCTTCTTGTGAAATGCCGTCATTGCGGCCATCTTCTGATATCTCAGAATTAGACATTTTAATCTCCCTGTTTATAGATTTATTGTTATTTTGTTAAATAGATATTTCATATATTGCGCCAAGTCAATAGCAATATTAAGAAAAGGTTAAACAATGGGTATGTAAAAACCGTGGAAATACCATAATATAATATAATATTCAGCGTATTTAGACATAATTTTGATATTTACCTGCAATATGCAAATATCAGATAATGTTAAGCGACATAACTAAAGTATTTATATCCATAATACAGAAAATTACATTGATTATTATGCATAAAAAAACCACCGGCCGATTTTTTATCTGGCGGTGGTTTTTATAAAATTTAAGTGGGAACTAGGTTATGCGCTCTTTAGATTTAGAGACACGACCTCGGCAGACTTTTTTTCAGCCGCTTCCTCAATGATCTTCTCAGCGATCTTGTCAGCCACAGCAGAGGTCGGCAAATTCAAGCGCTCGCTCTGACGGAAAATTGCCGCCAATGTCTCACCGAGTTCTTCCAGACGCTCCATCGTTATATCCACGGCTTCTCCACTCATAGCAACGCTAATAACACCACCTGCGTTAATCACATAATCAGGTGCATATAAGATGCCCTTATCATGCAAAACCTGACCATGATGCGGGCGGGTTAACTGGTTATTGGCAGCACCGGCTATAATCGGAGCTTTTATCATATTAATCGTTACATCATTGACGGCACCGCCAAGCGCACAAGGCGCCAGCACATCAACGTCCAGCGCCATAAACTCTTCCGGTGCTACACTGGTCGCGCCGAAACGCGTTTTGGCTTCTTCTATCACGCCCTCACGTATATCGGAGACAATCAGCACAGCGCCAGCCTCGTGCAGGCGGCGGCATAAATCCATACCCACATGACCAAGACCGGCCACGGCAACGCGAACACCCTTTAAACCATCCTTACCTAACTTTTGTTTTACCGAGGCCTGAATACCAAGAAAAACACCATAGGCGGTATACGGTGACGGATCTCCGCCCGTAATGTCATCACGGCTGGACGGTAAGCCTGTCACGTGCTCAGTCACTTGCCGTATCGTTTGCATGTCCTCAACACACACACCGACATCTTCGGCGGTAATATAATCACCTTGCAGGAAATCGACGGCGCGGCCAAAGGCCAGCAATTCTTCTTTGGTTGGTGCTTTCGCACCTTGTTTACCCATGATAACGGCCTTGCCACCACCCAGCGGCAAACGCGCCAAAGCATTCTTATAAGTCATCCCGCGGGAAAGACGCAGCGCATCGGTCAAAGCCTCGTCTTCGGATTCATATCCGGTCCAGAAACGGCACCCCCCAAGCGCGGGACCGATCGTTGTATCATGCACAGCAATAAAAGCCGTTAAGCCCGAAGCCGGGTCATAGGCCTTAACCACTGTTTCGTGACCGGCATATTCTTCATGGCCCGAAACGTCCATATCAACAATAACTGTCATAGCTCTCTCCTTTGCGACCGCATCCTTATCAGGCTGATCGAATTAATAAATTTGCTCTATACCCCTATAGTAAGTTTGCGCGAAATAATCTTTCAATAAAATTTTATGCTGCACTGACGAAGGACAGTTATAAAAGACCGATTACTTCAAAGCGCAGCATTTTTGCGTAATTTTCGTACGCAGCCCCATTTCTGAAAGTAAGACCTTGATTTCTGCACGAAAAGCCGATAATTAAATATTTATTCTCAATGAGCGGGTGTAGCTTAGTGGTAAAGCACTAGCCTTCCAAGCTAGCTATGTGGGTTCGATTCCCATCACCCGCTCCAATTACATCTTCTCACGAAAAATTACCGCTCTATTTTTCGACAAAGCTGATACACTTCTTTGTATGATTATTCCCCTTTGGGCCGCATTCGGACTGATTACCGCAATATTCTCTGCCGCCATGATGCTGATGCAGGAACACTATAAGGTTAATGGCTATGCTTTGGCCTTCTGGATCAAGGTTGCCTGTGTACTGGTCAGCTTGCCCTTTGTGTTCTTGCACGGTGTGCCGGATAATCCGCTTTTCTATTTCTATCTGGCCTTATCCGCCGTGCTTTACGCGATTAGCGATGTTTATTTTTTCAGCGCAATCCCCAAATCCAGCGCGGGGTCAGTTTCGCGCCTTGTGCCCTCTGCCGGTGTCATCGGGTTTCTGCTCTGGTTTATTATCGACCCGGATTTATTTTTCACCTATATGGAATCCCCGTTAATCTCGGGGCTTATATTTGTGACGCTTTGCCTGTTTGCATTTTTTGCTTTCAGGCTCAAAAAATGCACGGTAACCATGCAGACCCTGCGCGATATATGGTTTGTGATCTTTGCCGCCACCGTCGGCCCTCTACTCACAAAGATGGTGACCTTCTATGCCGATATGGAACAGGCGCGCTACGCTTATGTCTGTTTTCAGGCAATGATGATGATGGCGATGTGGCTTATATACTTATATATACGAAGACCTGTTCCATTTGCGACATTCTTTGCGCGCGCGACATGGCAATATGGATTGCTGATCGGTTTTGTGGCCGCTGCCATGATACTGGCCAAATTCACCTCTTATTATTACGTTGATAATCCTGCTTACATACCGGCCATGATTGCTCTCGATGCCGTAATTATCCTGTTTTTCTATAAAATGCGCGGTATTAAAGCGCAAGGGGATGTTCTCTCCGGCCTTGGAATTGTTGGCTGCGCGGCGGCGCTTATTATTCTCAAAGCGCAAATATAGTGTCCTATCTGCCACGAAGCGCACTTTTTCGACATTTTCTAAATTCTATATATAAAAACCCCATTGACAATTGTGCCTAGGTTTTTTAAACCATTGCAAAGGTTTGAGTCCCGCGGGATTCATATGTAATTTTGCGTGCAATTTTAACCAGATTAAGGATTGAAAATGAGTAAAGAAAAATTCCAGAGAAACAAGCCGCATATGAATATCGGCACAGTTGGTCACGTTGACCATGGTAAGACGACGCTGACGGCTGCGATCACGAAGTATTTCGGTGATTTCCGTTCCTATGAC
>Ga0098074_1000479_pt1 | contig 26936 bp, 31 predicted proteins | sample 32_taG_FD_75064 | JGI IMG/M metagenome (GOLD analysis project Ga0098074, IMG submission 75064) | Marine viral communities from the Gulf of Mexico - 32_GoM_OMZ_CsCl metaG | ecosystem: Environmental > Aquatic > Marine > Oceanic | place: Atlantic Ocean: Gulf of Mexico | collected 2015-07-12
CGCTACCGTCCAATCGACCCAACCGACGAGCCCAGCACCAGTGGCCGTCGCCCCCAGCAGCTACGTGGCGGCAGCACCGGCAGCTCCGGTGGCGGCCCCGCAGGCTCCGGTGCAACAGGCACCAGTCCAACAGCAGGCGGTTACGAGCTACCCCCAAGCGGTCCCAGCTCAACCTACCAGCTACCAATCAAGCCCGTCTCAATACGTCCCCCAATCCCAACCGGCGGCAGCGCCTCCGGAGGGGAATCCTTGGGAATCGGCGTTCAACAAGGTGGTGGGACTGCTGAGTCAGCCAGCCCAGTCCCCGTTCCAGGGTCAACCGTCAACTCCGACCCAAGCTCCTCAAGCTATCCCGGCCAACTGGGCACAGGCGGAGCAAATCAGCCCGGGTATCAGTCAATCGGATCCCCTGACTTGGTCTCCCAACCAGGCATCCTCTCCCAACTATTCCCAAATCTCCTCGGATCTTTACGGGCAGGAAGCGGCACAGGCACACCAGCAGGTGGCCGAGGCGGTGATGGACTATTACCAGATGAGTCCGGAAACTCGTCAGGTACTGGACGCGTTCGGAGCCGAGGCTCCCGCGATTCTGAACAACTACGCGCTGAACCTGGAAGGAATGCTCGACCAGGCCGTCGCGTGGGGTCACGGCGCCGCACACGCTCTTCATAATTATGCAGAGTTTGCTGTCCAGGAACACACTGAGAACAAGGCTTACAACGAAATTCTCACCAATCCTGATGTTCTGTCGGACTACACCCTGAAGTTCTTTGGTCCTGAAGGTCCGTACCCTGTGTACGAATCTGAAACCGAACTGGAAACCCAGGGCTATCCGACACAAGCTGCAGCCAATGCGCCGGGTCCCATGCCCCAGCAGATGCCTGCACCTCCTCAGCAGGCAGCCCCTGCTAATTCCCGTGAATTCTGGAACACCTTTAGCGACCAGATGGTGCGGGATCCTCAGAATGCCTGGCGCACTCTGAACCAAGCACAACCACAGATTGTTTCTAACAAACTATTTGTCGCTGAGTGATAGATACGCAGCCGGTAGTTAAAATTACCGGCTGTTAAAATCTTCATAGTAAGACAATAGTCTGAAAACTTTCACCCGATTAACCTACACGTCCTGGAGGATAACTAACGGTGTTCATTGATAACGATTTTCCGAAACTTCTGGGCGCCGAATTATATCGGCCCCACCCAGCTTATGTTGCCGAGATGGCAACTGAGCCTGTAGTCGTACATGACTTTACACGTCAACCTGGCCAAACGGTCCAGCTTGATCGCTACAAGTTCTGGGCATCTCCCGGTACAAAGGATAGCCGTGAGCGTGTGGCTGATGAAACCATCGGTACCGCAAACAGCCGCAACATCACCAAAGAGAAGGTGCTCGTTGTGCTGAAAGAGTACACAGGTCCTGCAGACCCGTCTGATCCTACACAAGCTTCCACTTTCAAAATTGCTCGGGAGACTTTGGTGACCGCGCAGCGCCTGCTGCTTGACACCGGGAACCTGAACATGTTCCACCAGTCGATCGGCAGTTTGACTCTGTTAGACGACTACCGACGCTGGCGCGACCGGGTCTTTATTGACGAATTGTCAAAAGCTGAGGCCAACGGTGTTGCTTCATCTAGCCAGGGCGGATACTACTTTGCTGGCAGTAAAGAAAAGGATAGCTCTGGTCGCATTTCTTACACCGCTCTTGAGTATGCGGCTCAAGTCCAGCAGTTCTCTGTCAAGACTGATCTGCTGACCGTTGTTAAGGATTTGCGTAAGCGCAACGTGCCGACGTTCGCTGACGGTCTGTATCGCTGTATTTGCGATCCGACTTTCATGATGCATCTGCGTCGTGACAATGACTTCCGCGAGATCGCCCGTTACAGCGGCAATCCTGGACAAGGCATGTACATGGCTAACCCCATGATGCCTAACAACTCCAGCTTCTACATGGGTCCTCAGGCTGGTCAAGCCTACTTCCTGGCTGGCGAACCTGTGATGCCGACTGGCGTGCAGTTTGAAGGTGTTAAGTTCTACGAGTCCACCAACTTCCCGACTAAGAACATCACCGCTTCCTTCGACAACGGTGGTAACTACGCTTCTAAAGAAGTCTCCCAAGGTTACTTCTTCGGCCCTCAATCCATCGGTGTTGGTATCGGTGGACCTAACGCTCAGGTGTTAATTAATAACAACGATGATTTCTCAAGGTTCATCATTCTTATCTGGCAGCTGTACGCGGGCTTCGAAATTCTGAATAAAGATTTCGTTACGACTGCTTTCAGCTTCGTTGAAGATGACGGCGATCTCTGATCTAATACTGAACTAAAGTAAACACACATAGGAGTTATAAATGTCCTACTTGTCCTCTAAAAAAATCTTTCCGGGTAACTGGACGGAGGCTCTGAATGGTTGGTATAAAAATATCGATACCAACGACGATGGTACTAACGACAAGTCCAAAGGCGGCCCTACTTCGGTACTGGCTACCCCCGGCTATCGTTATTTCCAACAGCGCGGCTATGTGAGAGTTACTGCCACCTCTGGTGGTGGTGCAGTTGCTTCTGCTGATGTTATTGTTCCCTCTCCTTATCGGAACGACGACACCCGCACCGACATCACCGGCATGGTGGTCTCCGGCGACTCCACTCTGCCTGCTTACGGCTATCGCGCCACTGTCGCCATCGCTTCCGGTTGGGGTGACAACCGCACTGCCTCTGGCGTCTACGCTGCTACCGGCAACGTCATTTCCTTTGGTCGTGACAACGGCGGCAACCCTGTTGCAGCCTCTGGTGTTGGTGAAGGCTTGATTCAGGCCAACCTCAGCTCCACAACCTCCGGCGGCCAAGCTGGCGAAATCTTCTTCGCTGGTGGCTCCTCTGCCCTCGGTGGCACTCCTTTCCTGACGGCTACCGGCGCTGCTGGTCTGGCTGCTGGCAAGGTGTACAGGGAAATCACCGCAGCTACTACCTTTAAGGTCTACGCTAAGGCTTCCGCCAACGCAGTCGCTACCTCCGGTGGCTTCTACATCTCCTCTGGCGATGCCAACGCTGGCAACTACGGTTATATTGTGGTCGAGCTTTGCTACATCCAGCCTGATGAAGCAGCTGACTATAATGCAATCGAAGCCTATCTTCCTGCTAAAACTGTTAGCAGCGGCAGCTGAATAATGTAAAATAAGGCCAGTACACCACTGGCCTTTTCATGATGTTGTTCAAGCATAAAAAAACAGGAGCAACCTTAAAGGTTATTTCTGAATGGGATGACGGCGATTGGAGGATGGTTCAAGATTCCGATGGCCGTTTATTTACCTGCTGGCACGAAGAGATTGAAGCGGATGAAAAGGCTACTAAAAAAGTCAAGTCCCTGCAAGTAAAAGATCGCGCCAAAAAAGAAGAGCCGCGTGAGTTCCCCCCTGAAACTCGACTGAATATCAACACTGCTACTCCCCAAATGATCGCTGATCATATTCGTGGTGTAGGCATTCGGACCGCCAAGAAGATTAAAGATCTTCAAATGTCGCTCTCGGGTGAAAAGTTTTCGACATTAGAGCAACTGAGACAAATCAAACAGGTTGATTGGGACTCTGTGCTATCAAGTGACTTGATTCGCCTTTGACAAGAACCCTCGGGAAACCGGGGGTTATTTCATTTATACTTAAAATATCGCGGTAAGTTTGTTGGCAAATGAGTAAAGAAAAAACAGTTAGTGAAATTTTAAAATTCACACCAGAGCAGCGTGCTGCTTATTTAAACACTATCGCAGGCGAAGCATACTTAGGCGGACAAGGTAGAGATATAGCTGGTGTTGCTTCTAATCTCATTGCACGTCAGCTCTCACCAAACTTTCCTAATGAGATGATGGGAGTCGTTACGGCTCCAGGTCAATACGAAGCTAATTTCAAATATTCACCTGAACAACTGTCCGCAGAAAATCTTAGAGGATTGTCCGAACGGGATCAGCAGCGATTAATTGAGATTGCAGAAAATCCTAATTTAGTCGGGGGCGCCTTTCAAAAAACAGGTGGCGCTACTTCTTTTAGAGGACAAGCTCTTTTAGATAATAGACTGCCACAAGATGTAATGTTTGAAGATAAAGGTAATTTTTATTTTGATCCTGTTTCAAGGGAAGTACAGGAAAAAGCGGTTGCTCTTTTGGGAGGAGACCCTGAAGCTATTGCTTCTTACCAACCGCAAGGAGTAGGTCAAGGAGACACATCCCCTACTGTTAATCTTCCTAATAACAGTGTTTTTATTGAAAACATTAATGTCCAACCCTATAAAGAGGAAAAGAAAAAAACTGGTTTTAATTTTCAAAATTTTATGAAACGGCAAATTTTAAATTCTGTTTTAAACCCAATGGCTGGCATGAATTTTTTAGGTGGCTACACATCTGTTAATCCATCTCTAGCTGGTATGAAAGACGGAACTATTGATAATCTCTTCGGATTTTAATCATATAATAGAGATACTGAGGTATTGTCTGTGCAACTATCCACGTTTGATAAAAGTCGCGTGAGATATCATCTGGGATATTTCACTACTTCTGTTCCAGCAGGTGACTTTGCCCGTTTGGAAGAGGCTATGAATACCATTCCAGATTCGTTTTTTTACAATAAAATTATCACCCACCTTGGTCGGTGTGATACTGCAGAGAAAAAGACTGAAGTCGCATCTTCACCTTCCACTCGAATCGAAAAGATCGAGGGTGATGTTGATCGTACCATCAGCTCCAGTAATGCTAGGGAAGCGTTAAAAACATGGGACGAAATTTATCTGTATGAGACAAATGCTCTCGCGCAGATTCTTTATGTGCCAAACTATAAAGATCCCTTCCAAGCCCGTTACCGCTACGAGCGGTCAGGTGCTGAATTTATCCAAGCATTACCAGGACCGGCAGATACTGCAACTGGTTCCAATGTTTATCTAAATGCTACCTGTCGTTAATTATGAATTACGATCAACTCAACAGAGCTTTAACAGCCTTCCCTGGTGCATTAGTAAATGCTCCTATGACCCTTGTACAAGGGCTTGGAATGGGGTTACAGGCCGGAGTCGGTGCTCTTCAGCCATTAGTAAATCAAGGACTTAATGAGCTGGAATACATGGGCAGTGAGGTCGCTCAGGGTTACACACCTTATGTTCGTCCTCGCATGTCTGAAGAAGCCGCTCAAGATTTGAGAGATCAAGAGTCTGAGGAATTTGGTGGCAAGCTACCTACTCAAGCTGATTTGGCAGAGCGAGCATATCAAGAAGAAGCTGTGCGCCAAGCGCAGCAGACTGACCCCTTCATGATGGCTCAGCAACCGTCGCAAGTTCAATACGATCCGCAGACGGCGATGATGATTAACGAACAAATCTACGGTGTTAATTTTAAGGATAAGGGAAGAGGACCGAATCCCTTAGTTCAACAACTTCGAGAAGAGTTCCCTCGTCTGCAAGAATTAGCTGCTGAGCGTGAGGCACAACAAGCAGCTAACGATCCACGGGAAGCAGCTCAAGCGATGCTGCGAGGAACACAAAATGCCATGCTTGGCGATGCAGTGCCCTTCACTGATGCTGGAGAGCAGACGCTTCTTGACACTGCAGCTGCACAAGGTTTTCTGCAGCAATTAGGTCGTTTTGAACCACGCTAATCATGTCTTTACGTAGCTACGCTGATTACTTAGACGGGGACTACACCCCAGGTCAACTGGCACGAATGTCCGTGGCGCAGTATGGCCTCACTCCAATGAAAGAACAGGAAGCTATTGCAAACCTTCGCTATGATAAAGATCTTAAATTTGAAGATGTCGATCCAATAAAAACAGATCGCTTTGAAGAGTTCCTCATGATGTCGAAAAATCCTGAGCAATTTATGATGAGTAAAATTAATCTACCTTCTCGTTTTGTTGCCTTGCAGAACTTTGCAGGTGGGAGCTATTGATTTATAATTAAAAAATATCCGAGATAAATCTGTGTCGTCTACAAATACCAACAAACAGCCTGTCTTTATTGATCGTCCTCTCTTCGATCACGCTCTGCTTACCACGCAGATTGCAGGCAGTGAATCGGACAGGACATTTACTGTTCAGGGTGGACAAGCGCCTGCTTTATTAGTGGATATGGACGCAGCCTTGTCCGAAGATAATAACAGCGGTGGTGTGATTGATTCGGTCAAACTAACGAGAGAGGGGGAGTTTCAAATTCCACCGGAATATACTATCAACGTCTCTACCTCTGGTACTGCAATTACTCTGAGCAGTGGTGATGTTGTTTTTATTGAAGACGCCACTCCTGTAACGGGTACTAACAGCGGCGTTGGATATTACACTTACACCGGATCAGTAACCTTGACAGGTGTAAATACAGCCTTGACATATTCAGGCGGAACTGCTTCAGGTTTTGATCTACGCAATCAATTTATTTATTCACAGGGTGTTGTTACTGCGTGTTTCTATCACACCCGAGGCACAACCAATCCGGTTCCTGCGAGCGGTGATTACGAGTTTATCTTCTCCAAGACACTGAGTTCAGGTACAAATGAATTGGATTGCAGTGATGTCCTACCTCAACTTGCAGCCCCTGTACCAGCAGCTGGTGACACAGCGGGCCTGTCTAATGGCACCCCCGTAAGGAACCGTGGCATTTATCTTGAGAAAGGTGACCGTTTATACGTTGGTATTTTCCCGTCTAAGAAGAATAGTGCAGGATATGCACCTGGTTTAGCAGTAACTGTCCAGGGCGGATTTTTCTAAGTGGCAAAAAAGAACGGTCAATCGTTTGGAAACTTTGACAGCAAAACAGGTTTCACCTCTTCCGTCTGGGGTGTGAAGCCTATAGTCACTGAGTTTTCAAAAGGTTCTGTTCCTGATTCTATTTATTCCTCTAATCGCGAAGCGGCATGGACGAGGTGGCGACGAGGTTTTGAAATCTATTCAAATAGTTCTATCGGTGAAGCATACAGTTATCCATTTGATTACATTATTCCTGTTGGTAATATTCCTACAACCGGCAATAGACCAAGAATCGCAGGAGTGTTCCAGGGCTTTCCCACGACGAACAAGGAGCTTGGTATGCACTGGGCCGGAGTTCGTATCGCTGGTAGTTTAAGGTTAGATAACATCCGAGACAGAAGTGTAAATCCAAATATTCTTGCTTCAATTAGTTCTGTAACAGAGGATGAGAATTATTGGTATGTACAGCTTGCAGGGAACTGGAGTGCTCAGAATCCATTACCAGCACCGCTGTTTGTTTTCACCGGACCAGGTAGGCCTCCCCTTTATCCAATCAATGGTGAAGTTTTAGAAGACAGAATCGTAGAGGTGGGAGGAGCCCCAATTACAGCTGAAACAATTAATCCAAATACACAAACACGCTACGGTTTTGTTCAAGCTGTTCTTGTAGAAACAAACGAAAAGACTGGTGTTTTAAAACTACAAAAACAAGGATCGGTTCAATCTACTCCCGATGCTGTTTTTGTTACTCCCTCTCGCGGCGCTCCTTCAGTTGGTAGATTTTTGATGACAGGCACACGGTATTGCTGTTCTTGTCAAGATTTTACGCGTAGAGAGTATGCGTACATGATGAGTCTTGGTAGTCAGAATATGCAAAAGATTTTTCCACGCACTAAGGTATCTACAATTAAGCCCGGTCGTTTTGAACGGATGTACAAGGGCGAAGTCATAAGTGATTTTTCCGCAGGTCCAATTCCTGTTGTTCGTCCCAAGCTAGATGCTAATGGAAATCCGATTGTTGATGATCGTGCAATGACACCGGCAACGGAAGATCGTGCGATGGAAGTTGTGTCTCCTTCACCTGAATTCAATATCCCACCGTCTATTACTCCAACCAGTGAAACTATATCGGGCACGACAAGAGATCGCCCAGGGATGTTTAGGGACTTTGGTGCTGTCTACACTAGGAGTACTCCGTTACCTTCATTGGAAGGAGGTAAGGCAGAAGGGATGCCTAACTATAATGACTACAAGACAACTCGTAATGATGATGGGTCTCACACCATCACCTCATTGACCGACTTCTGGACACCTCTTCTAGATGAGCAGCGTTACTGCAAACATATTTATGCTATGAAATTTGCTGAGAAAGTATTCCCTCCAGAGCCTTCTGATTTACCTGTCAGTTATTTAGGAAGTATTACAGAATGGGAACAAGCTCTTGTTGAGAAAACAAATAAGGATAATGAGAAAGCAAACTATTCTATTGCGGAACGAGGGTTATCAATGATGGATGTTCCTCCATACAACTGTGGTGCACCAATGATGATGCCTATGGCTCAGAAGCTATTTAACATTCCGAGTGACTTTGTTCAGATGTCTGGTTTTCGAATGTATGATAAAAATGGAAAGGAATATAATCCTTCTGCAGGAGAGCGTCCGGAGACAATCTGATGGCTGAATTTGGTGAAATTGTTGACGGTGTATTTGTTCTTTCAGAAGAGCAGGTAAAAATTCGTCGGTATGGAAAAAGCAACATAAAAGTGAGCGGCACTCCTACCGTGTATCATGCAGGGGATGTCGTCAATCTCCCTTATGAGTCAGGTGAGACCTCAACGATTGAGGCCATTGGGGCTTGCTGGTCAGCGTTCGCAACAGGGACATAAAGGTATATATACTGGGCGCTATACTATCTGTAAGCCTCATGGCTTGCATGATACAACAAGTAGCATGGAAAAACCTGTAGACCAGAAGATAGTCGATGACTTCTTCAAGTTATCGACAGTAAATAACACTAAAAACATTGCTTGGCTATATGGCATGGTCGCCACATATGGAATCAAGCCTACACACTTACAACGTTTTTCATGGGGACCAGAAAATACCATCCTGGTTAAAGGACGGAAAAGACCAGTCAAACCACTTCATCCCCATTGGGCAATTATTTTTAATTTAAAAAAGCAGCCCCGTAATATACAGGACCGCTTAGAAACTATTTGTGATGATTTAAAAAAAGCAATTACAACAAAAACAATCAAGTGTGAAATTAAAGAACTTCTATTTGCTCATCGGGAAAGAAAGAAAAACTTTTATGCAATCAAGCGTTGATGAGACCCTTTTGTGAAAGGGTCTTTTTTACTTCCCTCAGATTGTAACGATAGCTGTCACGAGAGTACGTGTTGTCAAAAGCTCGGTAATGACGGCCCAAGTTAAGAGTTCCGTCATCCCGATATTTGAAGAGGGTTTCACGATCGATCCCTAGTTCCAGGATCGTTTTGTTGACGGACTTCCACATAATGTGCGCGGATTTGTGCGTACCCTTGTAACGTATCCTTGTACCTGAGGCTGTCAATACCACTTCACAAAAGTTTATGCTGATACCAGGATAGGGCCTACTAAAATGTTATAACGGCTCTAAAGGCATGTTTAACAATGAAAAGGATCCACTTGCCCTTCTCATTGAGTTAACACCGAAACGAGCGAAACGACGTTTTAGAGAAGCTATTTACGAGGACTGGGATCACTGTTGTGCCTATTGTGGACGAACGGCTACATCTTTGGATCACGTAATCCCTCGTTTTAAATCCGGGTCAAGCAATAGAAACAACCTGGTTCCTTCTTGCCAACGCTGTAATTCCAATAAAGGATCATTGGATATGCAGACGTGGTATGAGAGCCAGGATTTTTATTGTCCAAAGAGATATGCGAAGATTGTTTCGTGGACAGAGCAAGAGTTTATAGACTTCTATGATTTTGTAAAACCCACAATTAGTTATAGGACAGCGTAAAAGATTAGCTATAATTAAATATCTGGACGGCCTTTTAGGCAAGAGCATAAGACATGGCCAAAAATGCAAAGGAATTTTTGCAAAAATACGCAAACAATAATAATGAAAACATAGTCAATAAGGCCGAGCTGGAGAAATTTACGGGAAGTGACTCCCAGCTAAAACAAATAATTGCCGATAGTCTTTCGACAAATAATAAGTGGGCTTTTAATGGTAAAGCAGTTGAATACTTAAGAGGTAAAGGTTTTCAACCGCCTGATTTTTCGGAATATGTAAATCACCCTGATTATACGGATCTTAAGAATGCTTTTGAAAAGTATAAGAGAAACGGAGGGAAAAAAACAAAAGCAGAATGGGGTAAACGACATTGGGTCAACACTGGTAAAGCAGAAGGTCGCACAAAGGGATTTTATCCTCAAATTTCAGATGCTCAGACTTTTGTAAATACATATAAGAACTTAGGCGGGCTTAAAAGGTCCGAAATGAGGGAGTCTTATACAGGAGATTACGCCGATTTAGTAAAAGAAGCTGCTAGGCAAGGAGAAACGTTTGCAGGCGCTGCGCTTGAACATGTTAGAGACAAGGGTGGTTTTGGAAAGCCAAAAGCTTTCTTTAAATATTTTGGAGATGAAGGTATTTCAAAAGGTGAGATAAAAGATTACTACACAGGGGATTTAAATGATCTTTATGAAAAAGTCGATAATAATAACGTCACTCTTAACGAAGGCGCTAAAAATTATCTTGCAAACAAAATAGACATTACGTTTGATAATCCCGCGTCATTTTTAGATTTTTATGGCGGTGAAGGTCTAACAAAATCAGAGATTGAAGACAACTACACGGGTGATTTAGAAAAGCTTATTGAAAAAGCAGACAATAAAGATATAAGTTTTGATGAAGATGCAAAAGACTATATTAATGAGCAACTACCACCTGAGTCGGAATATGCTAGTTATAGCAATGCCGCTCAATTTTTAAATGTTTATGGCGCAGATGGAAAGATTTCTAGAGCAGATATTGAAAATCACTTTACAGGTAATTTCAATAAGCTTGTACAGAAAGCATACAATAAAAATATTGATATCGGTTCCGGCGCACAGAGTTATATTACGAACCAGTTAGGGTCTTATCCGCAGATTGAAGTAGAAGAGTATCCAGAGGTACCCACGTTTCAAACCACAGATACTAAAGAGAGCGGAATTCTTAAATGGAAAGGTAATAAAAATACTTGGTTGTACAGTGACTTAAAAGAAGATCACAGAACTGATTACAAAACAGATCGTGCGATCAAAAGAGAAGTAGTCAAGACTGACTTTTACTTTGTAAGGACTGAGAAAACGAGGTGGGGAACAAATACCATTGTTGCAAGAGATATTATCACGAATGAAATATTTCCTGATGGTACTAAGCAAGAAAAAGACAGGGAAACTTTCGAAGGCACAGGTTATTTCTATGATCCAGACAACAGAAGAGGCAGACCAGGTTCGAACCCCACATATAGTTACTTTTCTAATGAAAATGATTCAGAAGATTTTGAAAGTGAGTACGATTCAGTATTCTACGACGTTAAAAGATGGAATGACGATAATGGTAAGGCAGCCAAAAAGGCTAACGAAGAAGGCGAAAAATTAAATAAAGAGAATGTCGTAAGAAATGAAAATGCTAGAAATATTAATACAGAAAGCCGTAATATTGTTCAGCTGGCGAATAATACACAAGGCAATGATTACATACAACAACGCACTGTAATCGAGGCCATTAAAAACAAGAATGGCATTACGGACGATGTTAAAAATAATTTTAAAGATCAGTTCAGACAGTTTTATCTTGATGAAAAAATTGTTCCTTTTGATACCAGAATTGCAGCTAAAGATCCTACAGGTAACTTTGACGCTTCATATTACCTCACAAATTATGAGGAAGTAAAAGAGGCGTGGGATCGAGAAGTTGCAAATGACAATTTAGATGTCATTGCAACTGTTGGTTTCAGTGAGACTGCTTTTGCAGAAAAGCATTACACAGAGTATGGTCAGTTCGAACGCCGCAGAGGCAGTAAAGAAGAAGAAACCACTGCGGCAAACGCATATAAGCTCAAAGCACCAACAGATTTAGAAAAAGCAAACATTCTTGATAAACAGCTTGGTCTTGATGAAACACAAGAAGAACCTCTTAACGAACGCCTTAGAGAAGACAAAAGAGTTGTAAAACTTTGGGAAGAAGTACGTGAGGGTGGTAATGATTATTACGACGCAAAAAAAGAAGAGTTAGGACTTGACTTACAGAACTTTAATGATTTCGCATTAGCTTTTCTTAGTGAAATCAATAATGACACACAAACAAGTTCCATTAAAGATCAGTTACTTGCTGATGAGATTTTGGTAGAAGGTGAAGAATATATCACTGATCTTGAAGATGCGTTAACCAGATCTGCAGGTGATGCTGCCAGAGAACAGACAAAGGATTTTGGCGCATTGACTCAGAGTGTTTTAAAAGACACTCTTGACAGACTGGAGCAGGCAAAACAGATGGAAGCAAACTTCGATCTGTATTCAGGCTTTTCGGATTTTGGCGAAGTTATGGATCCCGGCGCCAACCTTACTAATTCAATTTTAGGGGACAGTGGAATTGGTGGTTATCTAGGATTTATTGGGGGTCCTGAATATGCAGAAAGTTTAGAAGAAGGTATTAACAGAGTTTTCGGCATGGGTAATCTTGCTGAAGTAAATTGGCAAAAATGGTTTGATGAAACACTGACTGAAAAATATGCAGCGAAGTTTGAAGAAAAATTCCGAGATTTGGAATTTACTCGCAACATCTTAGAGGCAGCGGGTCCTAACAGCAGAGACTTCGTTGCCTATGTAAATACAAATGAAGATTTAGCAGAAAACTACGTCAACTACATTAGAAAAACCCCTGAGGCGGAGCGTCTTACTAAAGCTGAGTGGGGCGCTAGAAACTTTAAAAGAACAGGAGGTAAAGGTGAAGACATAAGTGCATTACAGAAAAACGTATGGAACGCCGAAAATAATTCTTTTACAGATAATTTTCTAGCTGATTCGTTTTTTAGAAACACAAAAGAGGTTAGTGATTTTTTAACTTCTGTCGAGGGCGGTGAAGAACTATTAACTCAAATTACATCGCCTACTTTTGATTCTTTATCACTAATCAAACAAATAAAAGATGTTAATCAAGCTATCGAAGATGTTGATCGTGGTAAATATGATTTAACTCTTGACACTGAACTGGGTGAGGAGGTTATTGAGGCACAGTTTGCACGTGATTTTATTACCGACTTTGTGCGTCCTCGCTTCAATCAATCCAAATCAATAGCTGAATTCAGAGATTACATTAATGTTGATCCTAGGTATCAAACGCCTTTTCAAATGCAGAATATTATTGATGCATTGAAAACGACAGCACAAGAACGTGCTCAGTACTACATGGACCAAGTGAATGGTGCGATCGATCAAAATTTTGATGCTGCTTATTATGAAGATCCAACAGAAGGTTTTGGCAAAGGCACTGGACAGGCTATTGATTTAAGGACTAATCTCCAAAAGCAAACAGTTGAACAAGATTATCAAAATGCTTTAGACGGTAAACTCAGTGGAACTATTGATTGGCGTAAAGAAATGTACAGATACGCTGTACCTATTAAGTACAGCAGTAAAGATCCTATTTATGAAGGTGTGTCTGGTTATTATCGACCAATTAAGGAAATTGACAAAGCAGCTTTTATGAGGATGCATTATGAAGTGAAAGGTAAGTTTGGTGTAGAAGACGAAAATGGAAATAAAATTATTTTTACACCTGCAAAAAATGTTGCAGATCCTGAACGTATCAAACGATATGTATATTACGAAGTAATGCCTATGCTCGAAGATGAAGCAATTGATATCGGTAGTATTTTTGGTGAGTTCGTTACTCCAGAACAATTTGCAGATGACGTAATTAGTTCTTTTGACTTGGCTACCGATGAAGAAGTTGCTGAGATTCTTGCAAAATATGGCCTTGAAGGTGCGGATGCTGGTATTGAAGAACTGCGAGAAACACTTGTAGAAATGATTGCAAGCAATGACGCATTAGCAATTAGACAAGGCATTAAAGACATTAATGAGCAAGGTTTACGTCCCGACCAACAAAATCTTGGGGTTACTTACATTGAGAGAGAAGAAGATTATGATCCGGAAATTAAAGGTGAGAGTCAACTGTTCAAGGCCTTTCAATCAGTTGGTTTTAAAGGAACTGAGCAGGAATTTTATGATGAGTTTATGCCTGATGCAGACCAGGAAGAGTTGCGCTTTTTAGAAGATTCTATGAAAGGGCTTAACTTTGACGCTGGTGATTTCAGTGATCCTTTCTCTATGCTGGCCACTGCTGATAGCTATTTTCCTGATGAAGACGAAAGCCTCTCTAGTGATTTTGGAGGTCCGGATCTAGACGATTTTGCAACACGTTACAAAAATGCATACACAACCGATAGATTCTTCAATGTTGGTAAAAGCACTGACACTTATGGCTCTGATTATGATGATCTCTATGAGAATTATCCCTTGAAGAAAACTAAAGCCGGTTCTAATTTCTTAGAAGGCTTTACTAGGGGATTCGCAAGAGGCGCTGATAAAAAACTCAGTGTTTTTTAAAAGACGTTTTATTATGAAGAAAAGGATTACACAGAATGTCTGATAAAGCTAAAAAGGCTAAAAAAGCGGCGGCGCGTTACAAAGGATTGACGCCAAATAAGCCTGTTCGAACTCCTGATCACCCTACTAAAAGCCATAAAGTATTAGCTAAAGAGGGTAATAAAACCAAGCTAATCAGATTTGGTCAACAAGGAGTGAAGGGAAGCCCCAAGAAAGATAATGAGTCTGAATCATATAAGAAAAGAAGAGAAAGTTTTAAAGCAAGACATGCTAAAAACATAAAAAAGGGTAAGATGTCTGCAGCATATTGGGCGGATCGCGAGAAATGGTAGAAGTACAAATTGAAATGTCCATAGCAGATTGCCGTACGTTGTATCAAGCCGTATGCGATGCTTATGAGAAGTGGCCTGGTTCTCCTGCACGTCCTGCAGAAGAACAGCAAAAACTATTGCATATGCGTACTTTTTTATTTAGTATCTTATGTGAAGCTTCTTTCAATAAGGATGAGTAAGAATGCAAAGGGCGGTGGCTATGTCATCGGAACTCCAAAAAAAACATCACAAGGACAAGGGAAACACTCTCGTCCTAAAAAAGACCGTAAAAAGTTGCGTGGCCAAGGCAAGTAAAATCTGATAAAATTACCGAAGCTAATTGTTTGGCCGTGAGAAACTTTGGCCCGGCTGAATACATTATCAAAAAATATGAGGGCTTCAATAATAAAGCTTACTCAGACCCTCTTTCTGATGGTGCTTGGACGATCGGCTTCGGTACTCAGTTTTACTCTGATGGTTCTCCCGTTCAGCAGGGTCATCGTATAACGCGAGAAAAGGCTGACGAATATTTATCTGATGAGTTGCATGTCATTGAACTTGATCTGTTAGATCTAAATTTACGTTTGGACGACGCCATGGTGCAAGCTTTGGTTTCTTTCATTCATTCAGTGGGCTGGTCAGCTTTTTTATACAGCAATATTGTTGATGCCATGGATCGTGGCGACGTTACCGCCGCTGTTGAAGAGATTAACAAATGGATTTTCGACGAAGATCATAAGGCAGTTGGGGGCCTTGTCGAACGTCGCATGGAAGAAACCACGTTGTTTTTGTCAGACTTAGACGATTATTTTGCCCCTCGAATTCCGAATATTTTGCTAAAAGCCTTTAGAGATTACGAGGCATCTGCAGAAGAAGTACAGGCGATCCGTCGTTTAGAGTCTTCGATCAGTCCTTATGTACTTGCAGAATTTGCGAACTCTTTCGGTTTATACAATAGGAAGAGTTTCTTTTCAGAGTTCGATGTCGATCGGATATTTGAACTGCCGAGTTAAAATAAATTAGTAGCGAAAATTCTGTGGAGTCATCCAAAGAGACTAAGGAATTTCATTTACCTCTAGAAATGCAGTTCGCTATGCGTAAGGCAGAAGTCCACGCAAAAGAACTGGATCGTGAAGAGCTTATCGTCGCCCTTTTAAATTTATACCACCAACGTCTTATGGAGTGGAACGCGATCAAAGCGTTAATGGCAGAAGAGCATGTTGATATTGAATTTGATATCCCCACCGACCTGGAGTTATCAGAGCTGGTGGGGCAAATGGAATTTGAAGATGAAGATGATGGCGGCTCTTTTGCCGTCTAATCATCTAAAAAAGCAACCAGACGGTCAATGTACCACTGCGCTTTTTTAAGTGACTCGACACCCCCTTTATGAGCTTCGCGCCAAACATACTTGGCTACGTTACCTTTTAGGTATCCTTTATATTCTTCTGGCGTTAACTGCGCTTCAATTGCTTCAATGCACTCGATACTTCCGTCACAGTAATGTGAAGGATGATTTACCGAATCAATAAGCACAGGACGTTCATAATCACTGATCTCATTTTTATTGAATTTACTCGAAAGAGCATCTAACTCAAGTAAATCATCTTCTTGGGAAATAGCAGGCGACGTGGCCCAGGGGACTGGACAAACTCCTCCGGGACAAGTCTCTTCTTCTTCAGCGGTCACTGGAGCGAAAATCCACGAAGCCTCATCGCTCTCTCCCGTTCCTGTTGACGAGCCGGATCCATGTTGTCCATCACTGCTGGTTGACCCATCTGAGTCACACCGTTCGAGGCACCCTCCAGCATCCCCCGAGCAAGGCCCTCCTCCACACTTGGAATGAATCCTGTCAGTCCCGGGCGTGCTCCCGGAGCCTGACTCGGAATCACAGGGGCCATCTCCTTGCCCATATAGAATCCCCGGGACTGCGCCTGAACCGAACCCGGATATCGTGATACAGCCTGATCCGCCATCGCTGATTGGCTCTTTAAAACCGGTTCCGGATTTCCTTCCAGTTGAAGTTGCTGTCTTTCGTACCCCTCTTCGCATACCGCCAGTCCATTGTTGTACTGATTATATGTTGGCACATCTTTACGCTGATTACCAAGCTCTGCATCGAAATCGCATACAGAAAGGCAACGGCGTACTGCTGGGTTTGTGCCAATAAAGTTGTCACGAAACGATGCTACAGCGTCAAGCATTTTATTCATGTTTACTGCTACTACAATGATAACAGGGAGAATTATTTAACTTGGCAGAATTTCGCGGCGGATATGAACCAGATGCTCGTTTTCTAGACGAAGACGAGCAGGTCGATCTACGCAGGGCGCAGGGTGCTTTCCAGCAGCGTTCTTCGCCTGATGTAAGAGAAGATAATGCTCGACGACGTGCCTTAAGTGCCAAGGCCGCTGGTGAGTATCGTAAACGGCAGGGATACTCTCAACCCAATCTTGGTGGCCGTATTTCAGTCGGTAAGTTTGTCCTAGATTCTTCCCCGTTTGGAGGCACTGAGTTACCTAGCTTACGGGGAAGAAACTATGGAAGACCTGGTGCAGGCGGCATGATGTATGCAGATAAACCGGATGCCGCCTTTGGTACTTTTTACGGCTTCTCTTAAACCTTAGAGAAGACAACTTCTGCAGGTTGATTTTGATATTTACCCTTGCGGTCTTGATAACTAACTGAACAGTCTTCGCCAGTCAAAAATAAGAGCTGTGTAATACCTTCATTGACATAAATTTTGTTAAATAGTCCTGTGCAGTTACTAATTTCTAATGTTAAATAACCTTCCCACATTGCTTCGGCGGGAGTGATATTGACAAGGATTCCCGAACGGGCATAAGTTGACTTACCCACGGCTACTACTGTGACATTACGAGGCAACTTAAGCCGTTCTTTTGCAACGCCCAGACAGTAACCATAGGGCGGAAGAATGTAATAAGAACCTTTACTATCTTTATGTAAATCAAGGGGCTTGAGGATGTCAGGATCAAAGTCCTTTGGATCACAGACGCCAGACTGAACACCACCAAATAAAAAACAATGCTTGTCGTCGAGACGAATATCGTATCCGTAAGACCCTAAACCGTAACTAAGAATTTTCTTGCCATCTACTTCGGAAACTGTATGATCGGCAAACGGTTCAATCATCTGGCTTTCTTTAGCCAGTGCCGCAATTTCTTTGTCGGCTAAAAGCATTAGCTTTCTCCAGGTATATAAGCTTAACAGATACAGCGGCCCATAGGACTATAGATATCGATAAATCTCTGGATGTTTTCATCATTCAAACCGTGTGGCGGCATGTAAACCAGGAAGGTCGTACATGTTTTATAGGATTTCTCTAAACCTTTACTGGTGTTCTTAATTAAGTACGGGCGGTTTGCTAAGACGCAAAAAGGAAAGTCAAAGATACGCTGATCCATCCTCAGCATGTCTGGGTGGTTCGTCATATACAAAGCGTGTTTGATGTTTCCCTTCCACCATTCTCTGTACAGTCGGCGGAACCAAACCGCATGAGACGATACTAATGTACTAGACGAAGCGCGTGTCTTTTTCCATCTAACGTTTCTTTTATCCCAAAAGTATGTACCTGCCGGAGGAAATAGATACACACTTCCGTGCCAATCCTGGACATTGAGTCCGTCATCACTAGGCGTGTAATACTGTGTAGCTTGTACGAAACGATTGGCTACTTTAGAACTAGCTACGTCAAGATCTATGCCACCTAGTAATGCATGGGCATTACTCGTAAGATCTTGGTTCGTAATAAGTTCTAAGTCCTCCTGATAATTCCTGGGTCTCATGAGACAACGTCTTCTAACTTGTCTCCTGCAGCAGTGTTGTAATCAATCTCAAAATAACGTATGCCTTCGTGGTCGTTGACTACATAACCAGCTTTCTCAGTAGGGTCAATTTTTTGTGCTGCAGCCAATATCCTTCGAAAGGTTTCAGCAAGGTCGCCATTATTATCTCGCTCACAAGATTCTTCTGCGGCATGTAGCTCTTTAAGACTCATGAAGAACACGTTACGTTCTTGTTCCGGCTGGAAACACATAACGCCAGGGCCTTCAGCATCCCAAAACTTGCAATACTGTTTCCCCATATCCGCCAAGATAATCTTGACTGTAGTGTCAAGCATCCGAGTTTTAGTCAGGTCCGGCTCTTTACCCAAGAGACTGAACAGAAGCTTTTCTCTACGGTTCATTTCAGTAATCCTTGTTTGCGTAATGAATCCAGAAGTTTTACTTCAGGCCTATACGTGACAACCATTTTGCCAAGCGCCCCCTTCTGCTTGATCAGCTTACCATTTTCGTCACGCAATTTACTAAACTCTCCGGATCTAATTAAATATTCTGCTACGCAACGCAGTCGTCTTTTGAGAGGAAGTTCTGCGGTAGGAAACTTGCCGCAAATGGTAGCGGGCTGCATGTCTTTGAAGGCAATGCGAAGGCGATTCGCCAAGGTCATATGAGAATTTTCATCCTCATCTTCATATTTTTTTAAAGCTTCAAGATATCTTTTGAGGCAATCTGTATCAAAGGAACCACTAGGCGGTATAAAAGGTTGAATTTGTTTTGCTAAAGAGTCCGGAAGAATATCGTGAAAGTTTTCTAGAGTAACCTCAGCGATACTGACATTATTAAATCGGTAACTCATAGGTCAGGGTCGGCCAGATCGTCCTCTCTAGGTTTAGTCCTATATTTAGTGGCTCTATTAAAGGCGCTGTCATCCGTATTATTATTTGCCGCAAAAGTACCTACGAGTTGATTCCATGGAATTCGAATTGTTCCACGATGTACGGTATCGGCATTCATGTTGACGTAATGAATACCCTCCTTCCAACCTGTTTTTGCATAGCGTCCCATTGTGATCCAGTTGCGTAACGTGGATTCAGAGATGCTTAAACGACGGGCGCATTCCTCCAAAGTAATGTATTCATCAGCGTACGCTCTTGGATCGAGAACATCGGTTTCTCCGTTTTGATATCGGCTATGCCACATCGCTTCAAGACAAAGTCGAATACCTCTAAGTTCAGAAACAATTGCTCTGATTCCAGTATTTGTCGGGGATGGCATATCCTCGCTTTTTAATTTTTATAATGTTAAGCTACGAGCAAATGTATGTCTACCCATGGAAGGACAAGTTCCAGCAAGTCAGCCACCGGAATTTAATACAGCCCCCTCAATCACACCTGAAAATATTCAAGCATTGAAAGAGGAGGCCCGCAGGCGAGCAATCGCACAGGCAATGCAGGATCGCCAGACCATGGAGCAAGCCCCTCCACGTCCTGCACCGCAGCCTCAGTACGTTCCGCAGCCTCAGCCACAACGACAGTTTGTACCAACGCCGCAACCTCAGCCTATCGTCGTACGGCGCAATTTGACGATCGCTGAAGTTGGTCTTCTTATTGCAGTGTCCGTAGGTATTCTTGCAGGTATCCAATTCACATGGAATTTTTCTACTGATATCTTGTCTCGTATTGAGATTAGGGAAAAATAAAAGACCTATAATTGTAACAGGTTATATGCAGACTTAGGGTGGCTAATAGAAAAATTACTGAGATGCCCGTCATCTCTGGCCTGTCTATTTCAGGCGACGACCTCTTGACCATGGTCAAAGTTCTTGAGGTCGATCCCACCCTGCGTAATAAAAAACTTACCTTCGACGAATTTAATTTATATCTTGGTCAATATTTTTTGACCGTCACGGGTGCCACCTTTACAGGTGATGTGGTCATTGATGCCAATGCAACGGTATCTGGATCTACCTCTTTAAACTCATTAACTGTCACCGGAGATGCGACGTTCTCTGGTATTACTGTACAAAATAATTTAACAACCAGTGGAACCATTAGCGGCCTCACGCTTACTGGTGAGACTGCGGATTTTACACGTGTTGAAGTAGTAACAGGTACGGTTGGTACTTTATTCAGCACGTCAGGTGCATTCAATAACATTACGGTTACAGGCACTGTTTCTGGTGCAACAGTAACCGGTACAGATGCTCGCTTTATTAGCGGTAATTTTACTGAGCTTTCTGGTAACACAACCACAGGTACTACCGCTAATTTCACAACAGGTAACTTTGTTCAATTAAATGCAGATCAGATTGATATCAGTGGTATTGAAGTAACCGGAAATATTGATGTCACAGGCAATGTAACTGCCTCAGGTATTTATGGAACGGGTATCGTTTCTGGTTTAGTTGTTACTGGGGACACTGGTCAATTTACAAATATTACAGGTGTCAGTGGAGTATATACGGATCTATCAGGAACAACCATTACAGGAGTAACTGGTTTATTTACAACCGGTGAATTCCAAAAAATTTCTGGGGACTTTATTACAGGAGAAGTTCTTGAATTTACTTCAGGAACCTTCAATGTTCTCCAGGCTCAAAACCTTTCGTTCTCTGGTGACCAGACAATTAGCGGTAACTTTACCGTCCTTCAAGACACCTTCCTGCAAGGAGATTTAGCTGCAAGCGGAAATGTAACTATAACGTCAGGCCTTAGTGTAACTGGCAACACTACAGCAGGAAGTTTAAATGCTACCGGAACAGTTTCGGGCGTTACCATTACAGGAACTTCAGGTCAATTCACCATAGTTTCTGCAGCATCCGGACTTTTTACAAACATATCTGGGACAACAATAACAGAAACTACCGGTCAGTTTATAACTCTCACCGCTGATACAGGTAACTTCACCAGAATCAGTGGTACCACTGTCACTGGAGTAACAGTTCAAGGAGCTACTGGTACTTTTGATTCTTTAACAGGTACCGATGTAACTTTTACAGGATTAACAGCTACTGATATCACAGGGACCACCATCACAGGTACCAGTGGTTTATTCACGGTCTTGACTGCTGTATCTGGTGTATTTACTACGGAGATTTCCGGAACAACGATTACAGGAGCTACAGGTCAGTTTACTGAAATGAATATGGTCAGTGGTTTCTTTACCACGATCACAGGTCAAACCGTTTCAGGCGAAACAATTTCAGGAAGCGGTTCTACTTTCGTTACTGTAAATACATCAGGGTTGACCGTTACCGGTTCAGCTTCTGCTGCAACGTTCACTGGCACAACCGTTAATGCAGCAACAGGCACTATTAATACGCTTACGGGGACTACGGGAGTCTTTACTTTTATCACTGGTGCAACAGGTAATTTCTCGGTCCTCGATGCCGATACTCTTACTCATGACACAATCTCTGGAATAAGTGGTGTTTTTACAGACAAAGTAACGACAAAAGATATTCAAGCTTCCGGTGATGTCACGGTCACTTCCGGTCTTACTGTCACCGGGATTATTACAGGAACGTCAGGTTTAATGGGACACTTAGGTGTTTCCGGCACCACCACGGGACATATTGAATCAGGAGTAATCTCTACAGTTATTTCAGGCGTTGTTTCAGGTGCTGAATTTGAAATCAGCGGATCTACCCCTACAGTCACAGGTAATGGTCTTGTTGTTAAAGGACCTCTTGTGATCCTGCCTTAAATAAGAGGCGTTAGAATGTTTCTATGGTAGGCGTAATTTAAATGGCACAACAGTACGGAACAGTAAAATGTGATGTAATCACTTTTACCAGTGGCACGGCTGGCAATGAAACTGACATTTCTATCACTGTTAGCGGCCTGGCGAATATTGAAGAGTCAGGTATTACAATTACCGGCGATATTCAGGGCAATAACATTACAGCCACTGGTGACCTCAATGTTAGCGGCACCGGTTTAATTGCGAGCAACGCAACGATTGGAGGAAGCCTAACCGTTTCTGGTGCAGGTAGTACCTACGCCTCTGGCTTGGGAGTTAGTGGTACATTTACTGCAGAAACTTTAGTTGCTTCAGGAAACGCTACGGTAACTGGAAATCTGAACGTTTCAGGCGACACGACCCTTAGAGGCGCTGTTGGTTCCAGTGGGTTGTTAACCGCTTCGGGTTTAACAGTAACCGGTGCCATTAGTGGTAACACTATTAACACTTCGGGAAATATTGTTACCACTGCAAATATTACCGGTAATATCATCAACGCTACTGGTAATATTAGTGGTTTACTTGATGGTGGTGTCTATGGATCAGGTTTTTGGAAAATTCCAGCGGGCACTACAGCAGAGCGTCCAGGTACTGCTGTTACCGGAATGATCCGATACAATGAAACTATTAATACTTTTGAAGGTTACGGTGAAGGAAACTGGGGTCAACTTGGTGGCGGCGCTACCGGATCAGGTACCGATAAAGTATTTCTTTTAAATGAACAAACAGTAACTACCAGCTATACAATTCCTAATAACCAAAACGCTACTAGTTGTGGTCCGATTACAATTAATGATAGTGTCGAAGTCGTTGTCGGTGACGGCGAAAACTGGTCAATCGTCTGAGGATTAAACAATGCCAATTACTATTTCTGGAGATGGTGGAATTGCAGGCGTCACTAATTTAGACGGCGGCGATTTTGAATGTGCGACATTGGTCTCAAGTGGAGATACTACTCTTGGACCACAGGCCGTAGGTCGCGCTTCTTTATTTGTTGACGATTCTGCTAATTCAGTTGGCATCAATACAACCACTCCTGCCGCTGCTGTATTTTTAGAAGTTGCAGATGGAACTAACCCAATTGTTTCTTTAAACAATACAGGTAATGGTGAAGTAAGACTTGGCTGTACTTCAACTGCTGGTTATATCGGTACTGAATCTAATCATCCTTTTAATATTGAAACTAATTCTACAATTAAAGCTGTTGTTTTAGCTAATGGAAATATAGGTGTTGGTAACACAAGTCCAACTGAATTAATTGAATTAAGAGGAAATTTAGATCAGTCAAATGTTTTTCTTACAACAAGTAGCACAGCTGCAAATTCAGGTTCAACTATTGCTTTTCAGAGCACTACTAACGGCTGGGGTTTAAACGGTGCTCATGCAAGCATTAAAGGAGGCCGTGTAAATGGATCCAATGGTTATTTAGATTTTTCTACACGCCAAAGCGGTTCTTCTGCCGTTGTAATGCGTTTAGATGAAAATTCACGTGTTGGTATCGGAACCACAAGTCCCCAAGCACGTTTACACGTTGTAAAAAGTGATGCAGCAGAAGAAACACCTGTTAGATTTCGTAATTTTTACAACGATGGAGTTAATAACAGTAAAACAAATTTAAGATTTGAAATGGCTACCGCCAATAATCAAGGCGGTACAGCAGTTATTCAAGGTGTATGTGGAACAGATGCTGGTGGAGCAAATACACAAAATGATGGTGGATTACGAATCCTTGTTTCAAGTGGAGGCAGTGGTACTTTAAGTGAAGCTGCTACATTTACTAAGCTAGGCAACCTTGCATTCCCCAACGGTCAAGGTATTGACTTCTCTGCAACGGAAGGAACTAGTGCAAGTTCAAGTATTTTAGATGACTACGAAGAAGGTACTTTTACTCCCGCATTTAATGGAACAATTACCTATACAGGTACTTTAACAGGTAATTATACAAAAATAGGTAGAGTTGTTTATTTCAGCATTGGTTATAGCAATCAGACGTTTTCAAACGCTACCGGTGGTGTAGCAAAAATTACCGGATTACCTTTTACAGCAAATAGTGATTCAATAAATCGTTCAGCATTTTTTATTGGATATTCTGATGTAACTACAAATGCAAGTCAAGGAGGGTATATTGAAGACGGAACTACTAATATTATTTTTTACAATTCGGGAACAAGAAACACTTCTACTTTTTCAAATGGAACCGGTAAATATTTATACTTATCAGGTTTTTACCTTGTTTAACAGCCCGTAATGGCTCTAAACTAATACCTAAACCTGTTTTGTCTGGAGGACAATCCTAATGGCTTACGAAGAAAAAATTGAATACAAACTGGAAATTATCCCCCCCTGGTCTATTATCCAGTGCCGTCGTGCTGATATTGTCCTTAAGGATGGTGTAGAAATTGCACGTGGTTATCACCGCTGTGTGTACTCCCCTGGTGATGATGTTTCTGAAGCACCGCAAGAAGTGCAAGATGTTGCAGCAGCACTCTGGACTCCTGAGTTAATTCAAGAGTATCAAGATCATATTGATCCTACTCCTGTTGGCCCTATCTCATCCGATGATACAGCTGATGCTCCAGTGGAAGAAACAACTTCTTCAGGTGAAGAAACAACTTCTTCAGGTGAAGGTGGTTGGGTATTCGGCTCCGGCACTACTTCTTCAGGTGAAGAGACTACTTCTTCAGGTGAAGAGACTACTTCTTCAGGTGAAGCTTGAGTTAGAATAAATAAAAAGTAGTTGTAAAAAATGTCTGGCGTTCTTCGTTTAGGTAATACAGGTGCTGCCACTGGTCGTAGCACCATTCAAGCGACTGCAACGTCAGACGCTACATTTAGTTTGCCATCTGCTGGTGGTACTATTCTTACCACAAACTTTGATACAATTGGAACTATTACCTGGAACGGTTCCAATATCAACATTACCAATGCAGATCTGAATGTTAACAGTGGACAACTATTTGTTGATGAATCTACTAGTCGTGTAGGAATTGGGACGGCTTCTCCTAGTTATAAATTACATGTTACTGATACAGGAGCTTTTACAAAAAATAGATCTAATACAGGTGGTATTGCCAACTGTGCTTTAGCAATTGATCCGGCTGACTCAACCATGTTCTTTGGTTTTAGGGTTAACCAAGCTGATAATGATCTTGTTTTAGATTCGAATAGTGGTTCAGATATTATTACATTTGGTCCCACAGGAACAGCTAATTTCGGAGGTCTTGATCTTTCTTTTACAGATAACAGTGGTGTAGAAGTCCGGCACACAGGTGAAGTCTTAATTCAACGCCCTTCGAGTCAAGGTACTTCAGCAGTATTTGATGCCAGATTAGGCAATACACAAAAGGTAAATATCCTTGCCAATGGAACTGCTACGTTTCAAAATGTAGTTGATGCAACTTCTGCAACTTATACATTTATTGGTCGGCGTGATACTGACAGCACTGCTACATTTGCTGTTACTGACGCAGGTTATGCAAACCTTGGTCCAATTAGTGGTAATATTTCAAACATTATTTTAGATGGTTCAAATGGAACTGCTAGATTTATTTCAAATGTTGGTATTGGATCAACAGGAAGTACTGCCATTACACCAGCAAAAAAACTTCACGTAAGAGATGATGGTGATTCTTATCCACTCTTAGTTCAAAATAGAACTAATGCTGTATCTAAGTGTGGTGTTGCTTTAATTGCAACAGGATCAGATTTTTCTGATGGGCAGTATGCAACCATTGAAGCTCTTTCAGGAGGAACAGGAAGCACACAACATGAATTAGGATTTAGAACATGTACGAGTGGTGGTACGCCAACTGAAAAAATAAGAATTTTAGCAAACGGAGGATTGACTTTTAATGGTGACACGGCACAAGCAAATGCACTGGATGATTACGAAGAAGGTACTTGGACTCCTGTAGGAAACAATAATTTCAACGGCATTTCAAACGCAGATGGGGCCTACATAAAAGTAGGACGCATGGTTATTATTAACTATCAGTTTAATTTTACAAGTTTAGATAATACAACAGGAGCTTCAGCAGTTGCAGGATTGCCTTTTTCACCTAAGAATGACAATCCAAATACAGGAGTAGAATGTACAGGTGTTTGTTATGGAAACAATAGGCTTATTTTAACTTTCATACAAAATGATGAACTAATTTTAAATTTTGACACACATAGGCCTATTCAAGGAACTACGGGCGCAGGAGCTGATCAATATCGTGGAACTATTAGTTATATGTCTAACTAAGCCCGCAATGGCTCAAAACTAAACCTAGGTTTACTATTCTTCACTGGTAAAATAGAAGTACCAGGACGTATAAGATGAGCACTCTTCGCGCAACAACACTACAACACGGTTCTTCCGCCGTTCAAAACATTGTCCTTGATAACCAAGGCCGAGCAATCTTTGGACCGGATGGACCACAAGGACGTGCTGCTCTTTACGTCAACGCACAACTTAACAGGGTTGGTGTTAATAATGAATCCCCCACTGTTGCACTGGATGTTGATGGTGCAATTAATGCCACGGGTAATACAACACTTGGTGGTACTTTAACTGTTACTGGTAATGTAAGTTTTAATGCAGATATTGATGCTGACGGAGAATTTTTGACAATTGGAGGAATGCAAGTTACTTCCAATTTAACTCCCACAACAGGAGCAGGTTGGGAACTCTTTAGATCTAGCCTTGGCTTTGCTCAAATGCAAGCTTACGACCGAAG
>Ga0098074_1000481_pt1 | contig 26880 bp, 25 predicted proteins | sample 32_taG_FD_75064 | JGI IMG/M metagenome (GOLD analysis project Ga0098074, IMG submission 75064) | Marine viral communities from the Gulf of Mexico - 32_GoM_OMZ_CsCl metaG | ecosystem: Environmental > Aquatic > Marine > Oceanic | place: Atlantic Ocean: Gulf of Mexico | collected 2015-07-12
GCACTCACGGCCGGCTTTATCCTATATTACATCGTTCCGTTCTTACCGTTTATATATTTCTTCTTTGCCGTGGGCGGATGGGTAAAAGGTATATTCGAGGCCATGGTCGGCGTACCGCTCTGGGCGCTGGCACATATCCGCATTGATGGTGAAGGGCTCTCGGGTCAGGCCGCGATTAACGGCTATTTCCTGATCTTCGAGATTTTCCTGAGACCGATCCTGATTATATTCGGCTTCCTTGCCAGTATCCTTATTTTCTCGGCTCTGGTCGAAGTTCTGAATGAAATTTTCAATCTGGTTGTGGCCAATGTGGGTGGTTTTGATGTGAATGAAGAGGCCAACGACACCGCCGGTACCGGTATCTCCTATATGGCATACTATCGGACCGCCGTTGATGAGCTGTTCTTCACGATTATATATGCCGTTGTTGTCTATATGATCGGACAATCCTGTTTTAAATTGATAGACCAGATTCCGAATAACATTTTACGCTGGATGAACCAGAACGTTGCCACCTTTAATGACTCCCGCGAAGACCCTGCACAAGGTCTTGTGGGCACGGCGCAAATGGGGGCGCAACAAGGTCTGCAATCCATGGGTGGCGGTCTGCAAAAAATGGTCGGCGCGGCAACCGGTTAGATTTTAATCTGACCTAGAATTCTAAAGGCGATATGGCATTAACGAAAAAAAGAACGCTGAAATATACCTTACTGCCGGAAGTGCTTCCGCGCATCGGATCCCTGTTTGGCACCGGCTTTTTTCATGTTGCCTATCTTATCGCAATCCTGTTTGAGACCGTGCGGCTCATCCCACGGGCACACCCCTATCTAAACCCCCAAAATATGGGCCGTTTCGGGATACGTCATGTGATTGCAGAGGCCGCAGGCAATCTCCAATTCAAACGCGCCAATCTTGACCAAATATTTATTTTTGCCACCATACTGGCCGGACTTATTTTATTGGTAATACAGATTGTGCTGATCGGAGTCGCCTTCTTTGCACAACCTGTTATCGCCGCCAGCTTTGCCGAGTGGTTTACTCTGGACGCCGCGGCGCCGCTAAACGGCGGTAATGATGATATCGCCCTTATGTTGCTTGATCGCGTGTTCGGCGTGCAGGAGATATTCAACTCCTGCGTATCAACAGCCGAGCCATGCACAAATCATATGGGCAATAACATTGATCATACGATGGCGATTTCCTATCCGTACCCCATCCATCTGGCTTTGCATCAACTCTTTTATATGTATTCAATTGCCATCGGCATTATTTCAATGATGATTATAGTCTATTTCATCATTACGATCATTGGTGAAACCGCCGTGACCGGCACGCCATTCGGCCAGCGTTTCAATAAGACATGGGCACCTGTTCGTCTTATCATGTTCTTCGCGCTGCTTGCCCCGCTAAACTTCGGTGACCGCAATGAAGGACTGAACGGCGCGCAGCTCATAACACTTTGGACCGCCAAATTCGGCTCCAACTTCGCCACCAATGCATGGGTGATATTTAACGATGAAACCGCCCGCGCCTATTACCAGCCCGAAGAATTGATCGCCATTCCCGGGGCGCCGGACCATTCAAGACTGGCACAGTTTTTTACCTTGGTGAGCGCCTGTGTGTATGGCGAAAAATTAACCAGTGATCTCGATATACAATGGTATCTTGTCCGTGAAGATGGCCCTGCTGTTGCTGTCCCCAATACAACGCCCGAACCAGGATCAAACAACACGCTGAATTTCACCCGCCAGAACATAAATGACAGCGAGGCAATGCTGGAATGGACCAACAATGCCCCCCCACAAGTGGTCATCGGTTTATATGATCGCATTGAATATGCCAATTATACAGGGTATGTAAAGCCGATATGCGGATCGTTTTCCGTCCCTACAGATACAATTTCAGAACCAGGCGCTCTACGCGCATTTGAGGCATATTTTGCCCTAGCAAATTTATATATGCCTGGGCACTTCTTGGCAGGTGAAGTAGAAGGGATGGCGCATTGTATTATGAACAGAGCGGTGACTTTGCGAAATATTGATTGTGACCCTGCAGATCCATACGGGGATTATCAGGAATTAATAAGAACGCATATGGCCTCTATTGAAGGTGCCGCAAACAATCAGGTGCAATTCGCGGTGGATGAACAAATCAATAACGGCGATTTCGATGTAACCGACGAATTGGTAGCCAAAGGTTGGGGGGGCGCCGCCATATGGTTTAACCGTATCGCCGCCATGAACGGCGCACTTGCCGCGGCCATGTATAATATTCCAACGGTCACATCATATCCGCTGGTGATGGAAATGATCAAAGAACAACAAATGCAAAATACCAACATGCTAACTGTGGACAGCATGTTTCGCCCAACGCTGGATGATGGTAATCCTGTTCGCCTGCCAAGAGCGCAAGATGACGAACTTGCCTCCGCCTATTACCAGATTTTCACGATTTGGTCTTCCAATATCCAAACAGCGGATCCGGAAACGGCTATTGTAGGTAATCCGATAATTGACACGATTAATGCCGTTTTCGGCACGTCAGGCCTTTTTAATATGCGGGAACCCGCCACGGGTGCAAGCGATGGTAACCCTTCCGTTCACCCCTTGGCTTTAATGACCTCCCTTGGGCGCTCAATGGTTCAGGCCGCGGTCAATAATCTTGCCGTGGCCGCCGGTTCCACCGTGGGCGGCGGGCTTTTAAGTATCATGCAGCAATTCACCGGCACGGCCACCTTGCTGAAAACAGCCGGTAGCTTTCTATTTACCGTTGCCACAACAACAATTATGATTGGTCTCATGCTCGGATATGTTCTTCCCCTCATGCCATTTATATATTTCTTCTTTGCCATAGGCGGCTGGATAAAAAGTATTTTTGAAGCCATGGTCGCCATGCCGATTTGGGCGTTGGCGCATATTCGTATTGACGGTGAAGGAATGCCCGGTCCGGGGGCAACAAACGGCTATTTCCTGCTCTTTGAAATCTTCTTGCGCCCTATACTTATTCTCGCCGGGCTATTGGCCAGTATCCTCATTTTCTCGGCCATGGTACAGGTTCTGAACCAGATATTCGATATCATGGTGGTCAATGTTGCCGGTGTCGACAGGGAGGCCGCCGCCGACCCGACAAGCATTCTATACTACCGCGGGCCAATCGATGAACTATTCTACTCGGTTATGTATGCCGCTATCGTGTATATGATGGGTCTGTCCTGCTTTAAACTTATCGATGCGGTGCCCAACAACATCTTACGCTGGATGGGCGTATCCGTTGCCACGTTTAAAGAACAAGCGGGCGACCCTGCCGGACAGCTCTCGGATTCAATGTATAGACGCGGTAACATGATGGTTAACCAGATATCAGGCGGGTTTGAAAACAATGCGGGCCGCTTGGCCATTATGGCCGGCGGACGCTAGGACATCATTCGCACCTGCTACCCTCAAAAAGCGCTATCGAATGCATATAGGCACAAAAAAGCCTTGCATGATGGCAAGGCTTTTTAGAAATTACAAATAACGATGAAGGCCTTGGCCACTATCCTTTCAGGTGGTCAATCAAAACCTGAACATCACCACCGCCGCGCTGGATAATAGAGGCGAATTCGGAACGCTGGGTTGTGGTCATGCTAACGCCTTCCACGATAATATCGATCACTTTATAGGTACCGCTCTTCTCGCGCACGCGCCAGTCAACAGAGATTTTCTGGCCATTCGTGTCGGTGATATAAGATTGCACAATCGTATCGGCTTTACCGAGTGATCTGGACGACACAACATCAAAATCCTGGCCCTCATAATCGCTAAAGCGGCGGGAATAGGAATCAATGATCATTGTTTCGAATAATTTCTGGAATTCATCACGCTGCGCTTCCGAAGCGTTTGACCAGTAACGGCCCATTGTAAAACGTCCGATCACCTTGATATCAAAGCTGCTTTGCAACAAATCTTTAAACTCGGCCTTGCGCTGATCCAATGTCAAATCCGGATTGGCCAGAAAATCGATACCGCGCTTTGCCATGTCCTGAATAAAGCTCTGGGCGGCGGCGGTTTGATCGGCATTTACCGTCATATACCCACTCTCAGCGCCAGAAGGGGTCATTAAACCTTGGGCGCCATTCATTGTGAAAGCATAAGACGCCCCGCTCAATGAAAATCCGCCGACAGTAATGGCCACACCAGCCATTAGAATTTTTTTATTTATACTCACATTATCATCCTTTGTATTTGCCCTATTATACCATAATCCTAGTAATCGTCATACTCGGGAAACTCGGAATATTCCGATGCATCCCCGGCATTGCCACGCGCTCTGTCTTCCACCAAAGCCTCACGGCGTTGATAGTAGATACTCCGGGTCGCAGCATAATAATCAACGGAGGAAGCTTCGAGTTCCTCAAGAACGTCAATTAAGGATTCGCGCAGGTCGAGATAATCCAGACCAACCTTGGTATAATAGATGCCATCTTCCTCGATGTTAAACAAATACCAACGCAGAGGATCAGCCAAACCGTCTACGATATAACCTGTATAGTCGCGCATAGAGGACGGGCCGATTAACGGCAATACAAGATAAGGGCCGTGATCCACGCCCCAAACAGCCAAAGTTTGGCCGAAATCTTCAACTTCATAGTCAATGCCTTCATGTCCGGCCACATCGAAAATGCCGCCCACACCGATCAAGACGTTGATAATGGTACGGGTAATAACATTCCCTGCGCCTTCCATATCACCCTGAAGCACCTGATTACCCAGATTAACCGGAGAGCGCAAAGTGCGCAGCACATTACGTACGCCTGTTCTGGCCGGTGATGGCACAGCATAGCGGTACCCCCTTACAACCGGATGCACCACAGTATCATTTACGGTGTCGTTAAAGGCAAAAACCATGCGGTTGGTTTGTTCGAACCGGTCATCCACCTCGATATCGCCAACATAGATTTGCTCCTGATTATTCGCACAAGATGCGAGGAACAAACAGCCGATTGCTGCTATAATTTTGGCCGAGTGGCGCGCGCTGCGGAATATTTTCATTCTAATCTCTTTTTACTAAGGAGGGATCACTCCCTCGTTTCACGTTATTTTATATACCAAGTAAATCAGCTTATGATTACCATGTCGTTAATATTTAAGACAAGAAGTACACAAGATTTTGGGATATTAGTGATTATTTTAAGAAAAACAAGTTATCTCGCCGAAAAAAACCCTTTAATGCGACAAAAATACTACGCATTTAAATCCCTGAAAAAAGGATTAACCATCCTCAAGATTCATAATAACGGTCAGGCCCAATAAAAAGCAGATCAACGCGGGCGACCACGCCGCCAAAACCACTGGAATCTGGTGCGATGTCCCCAGGGCCTGCAAGAAGCTAGACATGAAAAACACCACAAAACCGATAAAAATACCCAGCACAATCAAAACAAAGGCGCCGCGCTGACGGGGCGGGCGCATCGATACGCACGCCGCCAACAAAACCATGGCCGCAAAGAATAACGGCTGGGCCCATAAATTCTGGTAATGAACACGCAGGCGCGTGGCATCAAACCCTGTTGCCTCCAATGTCTCGATATAAGCGGGCAAATTCCAAAACGACATAGTATCGGGCGAGGCAAAGCTGTCTTCGATCTCCTCAATGGTAAGGGCGGTCGGCAATTCATATTTCTCGAAATCCTGCGCCGCCGTCACACCCTGACGGTGCAGTTTCACTTCATGAAACTCCCAATAGCCTTGCCGCAAAATCGCGCGCTCCGCATCGACCCTCAGCAGAAAATTATTGCGCGGATCAAATTGCAACATCGTGACATCGCGTAAATTCCATGTGGTGTTCTCAATGCGCGGCGCATGCAATATCGCGTAATGGCCCGGTGTATCCAGATCTTGCCGCAACCATAACCCTTCCTCGAAAAAGGCAATCTGCGATGAATTGCGGCTTAAATGCTCCCGCTCCAACTCGGTAAATTTGCCCACCAGAACGGCGCTCAGCGGGTTGATAATCATCATCTGCATAAACCCGACAAATACCGCCACCCCGATCACAGGGGCAAGAAATTGCCAGACCGAAAACCCGGCAGAGCGCAGCACAATAAGCTCATAGCGCCGCGTCAATTGCCAGAACGTAAACATCGCGCTGAACAAAATGGCGAAGGGAAACAGTAACTGCCCGACCTCGGGCAATTTCAGCAGCCCCAGCTGTAAAATCAAACCAAATGGCACATCTTCGCGCTTGCTGGCGCGGCGGATCAATTCAACCGTATCGAACAGATAAATAATCCCGAGCAGGATCATCAACAAAAACAGCATATTGATGAAATACGTACGGGCAATATAACGGCTCAGCGTCGCGGGAATACGGACAAGATTGCTCATCGCATGGCCTCCTTATCCGCATCATACAACACTTTGCGGCGAATTTTCTCACTGGCGCCACTGATCGCAAATCCGGCAATCAGGCTGGGCAGAATTATCAGCGCGTACATCAAAACAAACCCGAAATCACTATTACGCGCAATATTGAACGAGGTCAGATACAGCCCCTGAATGCACATAACAATCAGGATCACCAACATAATGCGCCGCCCCTGTCCACGACGATCAATCGGCCCGATCAGCAAAACCGCAATCGCAATCAGCGTATAAACAATGGTCAATAGCGGCCCTGTCAGGCGCTTATTAATCTCGATCTGGAACTGACGAATTGATTCCACATCGCGCTCCGCCTCGGGATCCGGGTTAAACAGCTCTATAAATGTGCGCTCCTCCGGCTCCCGCCAGCGCTGGCGCACCGGATCGCTATCGGGCAAATCGATGATATAGCGCTCGAAATTCAAGCGCTGCAAAACACCTTTTTCCTCGTCATACTCCTGCCGCGACCCCTCATAAACAACCACCTGAAAGACATCATCGGTATTGATTATCACGCCGCGCTTGGCAAGAACCGTGGAAGAGTTCGGGTTTTCCTCGCGGTTATCATGGATAACCAGCCCCGCCATCTCGCCATCGGCATTTTTTTCTCGGATGTAAACGGTGAGTCCGCTGCCCGCACGATTAAATACCCCCTCGCGCAGCAACCCGGTCGAGAATTGCGCCTTGATCACCTGCTCCATCTTGCGCATCGTATCCAGCGCCACAGGGGCCGCAAACATCGAAACCGCATACAGCATCACGCACAGTAAGAGCGCGAGCATTATCGCGGGGCGGCCAATCTGGAACGGCGAAAACCCGATGGAACGGATGGCGACCATCTCGGAATCCATGTTCATTTTGTTGAACACGAACACCACCGAGGCCATCATGGCGAGCGGCACTATAACCTCGAAAAACCGCGGCAGGGCGAGCGAGGTCAAATACCAGAAACTCAAACTCGATGCGCCCGATTCCACCACCAGCTCAAGAAATTTCAGACTTTGCGTTAAAAACACAACGGCGCTCAGTACGATTGTGATGAACACAGTCGCAATCAGCAGGTTTCTAAAAAGATATGTATCAAACCGGGCCATAAGATTTTGCCAAAATGTGCTGGATGTTTCCTGCGTTGATATTACATGTTTCCATTGGAACTAGCTCTGGTAAACGTTAGAATAATCACTATATTAAAACGCGGTCCAAAACAAGATAAGCATGGGAAAACACAAACATTATGGATATCAAATTTACAAAAACACTCGCAAAAAGCGCCGACACAATCATTCTTCCGGTTTATGAGGGGGACAAAGCGCTCAAACTGACCGCCGCCGCGTTGGATGCAACGACATTGAAATTCATCGAAACCCGCGCCGCCAAATCAAAATCATTCAAAGCCAAGCACGGCGCGACATACACCGTAAACCTGCCAGATAACGCCGAAGCCTCGCGCGCTATCCTGCTGGGTCTGGGCAAGGCCGAAGACTTAAGCCCCGTTAAAGCGCAAGATGCAGGCGGAAAACTTCAAGCCATGCTAAAAGGCAGCGATGCGGGCGATATCCATGTTCTAATTGAGACCGAACATAAAACCAATACAGTGGCCGAGAGCGAATTGGCCGCCAATCTTGCCTATGGCATGACCTTGCGCGCCTATACATTCGATTTGTATAAATCCAAGAAAAAGGACGATGAGAGCGCCAATACAGCCATAAGCACCGCCTTCGTTCTGGATGCACACAAGGCCGCGCAGGACACGTACACCCCGCTGTCTCATGTCGCCGAAGGCGTCTTTGCCGCCCGTAATTTCGTCAACGAGCCCCCCAACGCGCTCTACCCCGAAAGCTACGCCAATGCCATTAAAGACCAGCTCAAACCGTTGGGCGTGAGCGTTGAAATTCTTGACGAGAAGAAAATGCTAAAAATGGGCATGGGCGCGATTATGGCAGTCGGCCAAGGCTCCGAGCGCCAACCGCGTATGGTCATCATGAAATGGAATGGCGGCGCGAAATCCAAGGCACCATTAATGCTGGTCGGTAAAGGGGTGACCTTTGATACGGGCGGTATTTCCATCAAGCCGGGCGCAGGCATGGACGAGATGAAAATGGATATGGGCGGGTCCGCCGCCGTGGTCGGCACGATGAAAGCCATCGCACTGCGAAAATCCAAAGCCAATGTCGTTGCCATTGTCGGGCTGGCCGAAAATATGCCCTCCCACAATGCGTACAGACCGGGCGATATCGTCAAAAGCTATTCCGGCAAAACAATCGAGGTTCTAAACACTGATGCCGAAGGCCGCCTTGTGCTGGCCGATTGCTTGACATACGGGCAGGAAATCGCCAAACCTGACGCCATTATTGATCTGGCCACCCTGACAGGCGCTATAATGGTAGCATTAGGCCATGAATATTGCGGCAGCTTCGTCAATGATGACACTCTCTGGAGCAGAATGGAATCCGCCAGTACGCGTACAGGCGAAAAACTTTGGCGTATGCCGCTGGACGAAGTGTTCAAAAAGGATATGGAAGGTAGCTTCGGAGATTTGCAAAACCTTGGCAAATCAGGACGCTTTGCGGGCGCATGTACTGCCGCGGGCTTTTTAGAGCATTTCATCAATGACGGCACCGCTTGGGCACATATGGATATTGCCGGCACCGCGTGGATCAAGAGCGAGCGCGCAACCGTCCCTAAATTCGGCACAGGCTTTGGTGTACGTGTTTTGAACGATCTTATTGCCGAATATTACGAATAAGATATAAAATACTGATGCGTACAAAACCTGTTCAAAAAGAAAAACCCCAAGCCCGTATCACCTCGGCCCATGATCTGCTGCGCAGCGGTCTGATCTGGGACGGGGACTTTGCCAATATTGAATCCGTGGCGGAACGCTATGCCGTCGGCATAACCCCGCATATTGTTGACACTATCAATGACAATCCGGCGTCAGAAGCCATCCGCCGCCAGTACGTCCCCAGCGAAAGCGAACTGTACGTCACACAAACTGAGTTGGCCGATCCGATTGGCGATGATACCCACAGTCCTGTAAAAGGCATTGTGCACCGCTATCCCGACCGCGTTCTTTATAAAGTTGTCAGTGCCTGCGCAGTCTATTGCCGCTACTGCTTCCGCCGTGAAATGATCGGGGCGAATAACAGCCAGCCCTTTAATAATGACGAACGCCAAGCCGCGCTGGATTACATCCGCTCTAATAAGGAAATCTGGGAAGTTATTTTAACAGGCGGCGATCCTTTCGTACTCTCCGCCCGCCATATGAGCGATTTACTGACAGAACTCAGCGCCATTGACCATGTGCAGGTGATTCGCATTCATACGCGTGTACCTATCGCCGATCCCGCGCGTATTACCGATGAATACGTACAGGCCATCTCCAAAAGCTGCACCAAACCCCTTTATATCGCCCTTCATACCAATCACCCCGATGAATTAAACGACGGCGCAATCAGTGCGGTTGCCAAGCTGCACGGCATAGGCGCAACGCTTTTATCGCAAAGCGTCCTCCTGCGCGGGGTTAATGATCACGCCGGAACGCTGGAGCGTTTGTTTCGCAAGCTGATCACCTTACATATCAAACCCTATTATCTCCACCACCCCGATATGGCGAAGGGAACATCGCATTTCCGCTTCCCGCTGAAAGAAGGCATCGCAATATATAAAGCGTTGCTCGGGCGCGTTTCAGGAATTTGTCAACCCGCTTATATGCTCGATATTCCGGGCGGCTTCGGCAAAACCCCTATTAATGCAGGCTACGTGGAAGAACTTGGCGAGGGGCATTATCTGGTAGAAGATTATCAGGGCAACCGTCATAATTATATGGACGACCCGCATGACAATGCAAAGAGAGCCGATCTATGAGCGAGATACGTTTTTACCATCTACAAAGCCAGCCGCTAGAGCAAGCCCTGCCCGCCCTACTCTCCAAGGCCTATGAAAACGGTCATAAAATACTGCTCAAGGCGCCTGCCGATAAAATCGAAGCGCTGAACGAAGCGCTCTGGACCTTTCGCGCCGACAGCTTCCTGCCCCACGGCAGCGCCAAAGACGGCCATGAAGAACACCAACCGATCCTGATAACCGATGGCGATGACAATCCAAATGGAGCCGACGTGCTCATTCTTACTCATAATCTTGAGAGCCCGCACGCGGCTGAATTCAAGCTTTGCTGCGAGGTTTTTGATGGACGCATTCAAGAACACGTACAGGCCGCGCGCAGCCGCTGGAGCGCCTATAAGGAACAAGGTTTTACCCTCACCTATTGGCAACAAACCGCTCAGGGCGGCTGGGACAAAAAGGCGTAAGACACACATTACAAACAAAAAAAGCCGCTCTAATATAGCGGCTTTTTTAATTCTATATATGAAAATTTAGCCGTTCTCGGCAGGTGCCTCTTCGGTGCTTTCCGCATCCTCTGCAGCTGGCTCGTCAGTCTCGCCATCCTCTGTGCCCTCTTCGACCACTTCAGGTTCAGGGGCGAGCTCGGCCTTTTCTGCGGCAATCTGGCCTTCGCTCGGCAATGCCGCGGGGCTTGAGGCCATTGTACGCAGCCATGCTATAATCGCGGCGCGGTCTTCGGGGTTTTTCATCCCGATATAATTCATCTTGGTGCCTTCAACATAGGATTTTGGCTTATAGAGGAATTTATTCAACGAATCATATCCCCAAGACCCTTCCATATTCTGCATGGCATCGGAATACGCAAAACCGCTTTTATGGGCAAAGGATGATCCGATAACGCCGTAAAGATTAGGGCCGACCTTATCAGGGCCACCATTGTCGAAAGAGTGACAGGCCGCGCAAGCGCGCGATAAAGTCTCGCCCTTGGCCACATCCGCGCTGGCTATCAAATGTAGTATCGGCTCGGGGCCAACAGGTCCGGATACGGCGCCGCCTGCGACTTCGCCGCCTTCAATTTGCACCGCGTTCTCACTCAATTCTTCAGGGTGGACTAATTTATCGGCCACAAAAGCGGCAAGATACGCCGTAATCCCCGCGATAAGGAGGGCTGCGAATATTTTATTGGATTGTGGACCTGTCATCGTGATTTCCGCACTGTTTGTTTTTACTAGGGTGGTTGATTATTTAATTCGCTACTATAGCAAGTTTATAATTACTTATCGACACTCTTTAACGCCTTGATTATAGTCATTCAACTAAAAAATAAATATTGCACGGAAAAATGACCTCACAGCCTAAAAAAATAGCCTTTCAAGGAATGCTCGGTGCATTCTCCGATTTGGCATGCCGCACTGTCTTCCCCAACATGGAAACTCTGCCCTGCGCCTCTTTCGAAGATGCCTTCAAAGCCGTACAGGACGGACAGGCCCATCTGGCCATGATCCCCGTGGATAACAGCATAGCGGGGCGCGTGGCCGACGTGCATCACCTGCTGCCCGAGAGCAATCTGTTCATAATAGGTGAGCATTTCCAGCCCGTTGAGCATGCCTTGCTGGCCATCAAGGGCACGCAAAAAGAGGATTTAAAATTCATTCACAGCCATATTCATGCCCTGCCGCAATGCCGCAAGGTTATCAAGCGCATGAATTTAACCCCCCGCGTCCATGCCGACACCGCGGGCGCCGCTGCCGAAATTGCCGAGCGCAACAATAAAGAACACGGCGCGATTGCCTCTAAACTCGCCGCCGAGATTTACGGGCTTGATATATTGGAGGACAATATTCAGGACGCCGAACACAATACCACGCGCTTCCTGATCCTCTCGCCAGAGCCGGAAATTCCCGATACGGCCGATAAAGGTACCGTTATCACCAGCCTGATTTTCAGCGTACGCAACATACCCGCCGCACTTTATAAGTGTATGGGCGGATTTGCGACCAACGGGATTAACATGACCAAGCTTGAATCCTACGTAAACCAAAACTTTCAGGCCGCGCAATTCTATTGTGATCTGGAAGGCCACCCCGAAGAGGAGCGCTTTAAACTGGCGCTGGAGGAGCTTGGATTCTACGCCAAAGACGTAAAATTTGTCGGCTCTTACAAAGCCCATGAATCGCGTTCGAAAGAGAAAAAAGAATATTCATAGGCGGCCAAAACCTACCCTTTTGTAAAATAATATGGCCGATTGCCTTGGCTTAGGCACATCAGCATGCTAGGCTCTTCGCGGAATTATTGTAAACTATAGTCAAATGAACGATCAGGAGCACTTTATGCCATCACACGCCGAACTCGCCTCAAAACTTCTTGCCGATGCCGCCGGATTTTTCCGCACGCTTGGCGAACAGAATGCCGAATTAAAGGCACAAATGGAAGAAAATGCAGGCGTTTTTGATCAAATGTCCGGCCTGATCGTACAGGACCCGAATGGTGAAATGAACGGCACCAGCTATGCCGAACTTTGTGGCCGCCTTCTGCAGGATGCCGCCGGGTTTTTCCGTACCTTGGCCGAACAGAACGAGCCATTGAAAGAACAAATGTTGGAAAATGCCAATGTCTTTGATCAGATCGGATCATTGGTAGCCCAAGATCCGAACGGTAATCTGGATTAAGCTTTTATAAAACTATCCCGCGCCCATTCCTAAAAAATAAGCGCCGGCAAACCCGGCGGCGCTCAACGCCAGTCCTATGGCCAAAATGGTCATGGCGCCCATCTCGCGTTTCAGATTGCCCTCGAATGTTTTCAAGGTCATATCAATGGTGCGGGCATTTTTCTCGTCGAAAAATTTCTTTTTGACTTCGACTTTCTGGAATTCGCGGGTGCTGTAATATTTTTCCGCCTCTGCCATGGCTTTTTCCATGTTGTCTGTAATACCTTTCATCTCCCACGGGCTTTTGGACTTTGCTTGTTTCGGGTCAAAATAAACATAGACCGAATATTCGATAGGCCCTGCAGTTCCGGCGTTGTGTGTTTGCATGTTTGCCATGGTGTCCCCTTAAATTCCTTCAATCGATTTTTTAAAATTCTGCTCAAATAATAACTGCTCTATACACGATTTTACGTACAAATGTATAAAAAATAGTAAATTGGTTAACAAAACATTAATAGCGCCAATTATTTCCCATATATTTTGAAGTTATCACCAGCTTCGTTTGTATTTGCTTTCAAAAAAAGCTATGCTGGTAGGTGATTTTCACTACACGCAGCGATTTTCTTCGCTCACCCCCTTTATTCATAACGCATCACTTCAGGTATCTGCATGTCCCGTCCTACTGTCATCAAGCGCACGAAATCAAAACGCAAAAGCAAGGCACCGTCCTTACCGTTTATTCCCGAAGCGCTGCAAGCCTTTGTAGCAAGGCGTTTCGTGGATGTTACCGCCTTTGCCTTATTTTTTGCGGGCGCATTTGCCATCCTATCGCTGGCCAGCTACGACCATACCGATCCGTCATGGAACAGCGCCCCCAACAACGCGGACGCGGATTTAGGCGTTGCGGCCCCAAATAACTGGATGGGCGAGCCGGGCGCGTATCTGGCCGATCTGTTTTTACAGACCATCGGCCTCAGCGCTTTTATAATGGCCGCCGTGCTCTGCATTTGGGGCTATCGCCTTTTTAAACGCACCGGAATCAGCGCCTTTCCGCTGCGCTTGATCTCGTTTCTTTCGATCTCCCTGCTCGGCGCTGTTGCGTTTGCACAAGTGCCTTCCGGAGGCTGGCTCGTCCACCCTTATATGGGCGCCAGCGCAGGTACGCTACTATTACAAAGCATCCATGACGGTGCAAGCGCCCTGCCTTTTGGCATCGGCGCGTTTTTGCATCCTATCGTGATTACCCTGCTGGCCGCCCTTGTATGCTTTGCCGCGTTTTGCTTTGCCGCGTGTTTTACACGCCGGAATTTAAAGGCCTTTGCGATGCGAGTTATAAGCATAGCCCTTGGGTTAACACTCATGACCTTTAATCTTCTGCGCGCGACCAAAAACTGGATTGCCCATTATAATGACCCGGATTACGACCACGAACCCGTAAAGCTTTTCGCATGGCCGAAAATGCCTGTTCTGTCGCTGGGACGCAGCGGCGCTCAGGATGAGGACGACGATCTGGACCGCGTGATTAAATCACCGCGCAAAAAACACACCGCGCCAACTGTCTCTGCTGCGGATAAGCCGCCGGCGACTGAAGAGCCGCGCAAACCTGCGCCGAATATCCCTGTGGTGGCACGCCCCGCCAAGGCAGAAAACCCGAGTGCAGGCGTGAGCGCCACCACCAACCAGCAACGCTTTGCCTTAAGCGAAAACGGCGAATGGCTGTTCCCCTCGCTTGATTTGCTGGATGATATTCCCGAGGAAGATGTAAGCGCCCAACTGAACGAAGATGCCCTGCGCAAAAATGCGGAGCTACTGCAAAACGTGCTCAATGATTTCAAAATCGAGGGCGAGATTGCCAGCATTCACCCCGGCCCTGTGGTAACACTCTATGAATTCGAACCCGCACCGGGCACGAAATCCTCCCGCATTATCTCGCTGAGCGATGATATCGCGCGTTCAATGTCCGCCATTTCCGTGCGCTGTGCCGTTGTGCCGGGCCGCAATGTGATCGGGATCGAACTGCCCAATAAAAAGCGCCAATTCGTTTATATGCGCGAAATGCTGGCCAGCCGTATGTTTGAAAAAACCTCTGCCGCGTTGCCGCTCATTCTTGGGAAAGATATCGGTGGGCAGCCTATTTTGGCCGATCTGGCGAAAATGCCGCACTTGCTGGTCGCCGGTACGACCGGATCAGGTAAATCCGTGGCCGTGAATACGATGATTTTATCGCTGCTCTACCGCCTTAGCCCCGAGAAATGCCGCTTTATCATGATCGACCCGAAAATGCTGGAGCTATCGGTCTATGATAATATTCCACATTTGCTGTCCCCCGTTGTGACAGAACCCGGCAAGGCCGTAGTTGCCTTGAAATGGACGGTCGCCGAGATGGAAAACCGCTACCGCGCCATGTCAAAACTCGGCGTGCGTAATATTGAAGGTTATAACGACCGCCTGCGTGAAGCCCGCAAAAAGGGCGAGACCATCATGCAAAAAGTGCAAACAGGATTTAATCCCGAAACAGGCGAGGCAACCTACGAAGACCGCCCGATGGATTTGACCGAATTGCCGTTTATTGTGGTGGTCGTCGACGAATTCGCAGACCTGATGCTGGTTGCTGGGAAAGATGTCGAGAACGCAATCCAGCGCCTTGCGCAGATGGCGCGCGCCGCCGGTATCCACTTGATTATGGCCACGCAGCGCCCATCCGTGGACGTTATCACAGGGGTGGTAAAAGCCAACTTCCCGACCCGTATCAGTTTCCAGGTTACCTCGAAGATTGATTCCCGCACCATTTTGGGTGATAGCGGCGCCGAACAGCTTCTGGGGATGGGGGATATGCTTTATATGGCACCGGGTGGGCGCATCACCCGCGTACACGGCCCGTTCGTGAGCGACGATGAAGTCGAGGATGTGGTGAAATTCCTGAAAGCCCAAGGCGAGCCATCGTATCTGACCGATGTTACCGAAGGCGCCGATTTCGGCGATAGCGAAATTATGAACGCCATCTTTGAAGGCCGCGGCTCCGGCGGCGGTGATGATAAAGTGGACGAGCTGTATGACGAGGCCGTGGCCGTGGTTGCCCGCGAAGGCAAAGTCTCCACCAGCTTCATCCAGCGCCACTTGCAAATCGGCTATAACCGCGCCGCCCGCATTGTCGAGGAAATGGAAAAACAAGGCATCATCTCCCCCGCCAACGCCACCGGAAAGCGTAATATTCTGGTCAGTGACTGGAGCGAGGTTTAAACGCACCCCCGAAAGCGGGGCCACTTGCCCCACCTTCATTTCTACGGCGGGTCCGCATTTATTGTTTTATTTCAAACGGCTAAGCCAATCTAGCCCCACTCGCCCCGCATTTTTCAAGGGTCTTATGGGGCAGGTTTGCCGCTCAGGTCGTCGCGGTAGGGATAGGACGGAGTGCCGTGCTTGCGGTTCGGGAAATTCGAGCTGTAGATATTATGATGCGCAGCTGATTTTTCCAGATCGGTGATGTTTATGCCAATAACTTCGGCGGCCGCAGTGGCTTTGAGCATATTGATCTCGTCCTCACTCAGCCCTGTCAGTATTTCAAGGTCGCCCACACTCATGCGGGCTGTCGCGTCGAATAATTCGGGAATTTCCATTAGTTCAAACCAGAGCTGGGTGGCTTGATCGTCGATTTTATCCCAAATCGCGATCTCGAACTTTTCCATCGCTACTTCCAATGCACGCTCAAGAAATTGCGATACATCGCGGTCAAACCCCGTTTTGGGCGGGCTTAGCTGGTCGCGGAAATCAATACTTACTACTTTATAGTCTTTGGCTAAATTTGTCATAGCATTACGTATAATGATTTTGCGCTGCCAATGCAAGTTTCGCGCGGAGAACAGAATTTCATTGAGCTTCGCGAAGGTTATCGCCTATAAGGAACGTATGATTAGGTGTAAAAACAATAACGAACCGGAAACAGCCATGCGATTTTTCTTTATTATTCTGACCTCCCTTTTCCTGTTGGCCGCGCCAAGCAGCGCGCATGCCCAGGACGCAATCGATCAGGCGAAAATCCAGCAGATAGAGGATTACCTGAACAATTTAACAACGGCGCGCGCACGTTTTGTGCAGACCACGCATAACGGCACGCAATTGGTGGGGACGTTCTATCTGGACCGCCCCGGCAAATTGCGCTTTGAATATGACGACCCTGTCGAGGATTTCGTCGTTGCCGACGGGTTTTTCATCTATTTCTATGACGCCGAAGCAGGCGAGCAGAGCAACGCCCCAATCGGGCAAACGCTGGCCGATTTTATATTGCGCGACAAGCTGGATTTCGGCAGTGATATCACCGTCAAAAGCTATAAAGAGCAAGGCGGCCTGATTCAGGTCGAGCTGATCCAGACCGCCGACCCTGAAGCGGGCGAGCTCATCCTAGGTTTTGACAGGGAGCCATTTGCCCTGAAGAAATGGCGCGTGGTCGATGCACAGGATCTGATTACCGAGATCGAGCTGTTTTACCTGAAAACGAATATGAAGCACGAGAGCGGATTATTTGTTTATAAAGACCCGAAAACAGGCCTCGCCCCTAGTTATAACCGCTAAAGGCCGCTAGTTTTAGACTTATGGATTATCACAATAAAGATCAGGGGCCGCTGGAGAATTTGATCAAGATGCTTGGCAATATGCCCGGGCTTGGCAATCGCTCCGCGCGCCGTATTGCGCTATATTTATTGCAAAAGCGCGAAACGGCGATGATCCCGCTGGCCTATGCCCTGCAAGACGCCGCCGAGAAAATCCAGAATTGCGACCGCTGCGGCAATCTGGATCTTAACAATCCGTGTAAAATTTGTTGTGATACGAAACGTGAGGGCGGTAAAATCTGTGTGGTCTCCCATGTCAGTGACCTGTGGGCGATTGAGCGCACAGGCGCGTTCCGCGGACGGTATTTCGTTTTGGGCGGTTTATTATCCGCACTGGACGGGATCGGACCTGAAGACCTGCACATTGACAAACTGGCCGATCAAATCCGCGAGAATAGCTATGAAGAGGTTATTCTGGCGCTGAGCGCCACCGTGGACGGCCAATCCACCGCGCATTATATAGCAGACCGCCTGCATGGCCTTAATATCTCCATTACACGCCTTGCGCATGGTGTTCCCGTAGGCGGGGAGCTGGATTATCTGGATGAAGGCACAATCACCACCGCATTGAAATCCCGCTCCGCCGCTTAATACCAATTACTATTATTCCTTCTCGGATATATAGACCGTGCCGTCCGTGCTATCGGCCCGTAGCACGGCGATATGGGTGTAATGCGCGGAAGCCTGACCCTCTATCGCGAAATCATAATAAATACCGCCCGGATAAAAATGATCACCGCTATCGGCCGTGACATCCGCACCGCCCATGGCGATGTAGACCGGAGCGGTTGCATAAATGCTGATGATTTTGGTGGCCTCATCAAAGGCATACGTGTTTCTGGCCGATGTGGCCGTCGACGCTATATTATGGGCGCCATTCTTTTTTAAGCGTAGCGCGGGTAAAGGGTTATTGTTGGAATCAATTGGTTGTGAAGTCATGGTCATTTCCTTTCATGCATAATAAAATCCGGCGCGCAATATTTGACGGCCGGCTTGAATTTGGACACAGTTGTGGCTTGATTAAAAAAGAGAATAGCGCAAAGCGCATCAAATGTAAAGGATTTTATTCCTACTGATACAAACGGTATATTTTACGCACATCGGTGCGCCCGCGAATGCTCAGGAATGCAAGCGCGCTCCAGCCTGCAAGATGCAAACCGAATGCGCCCGCGCCCACCGGATAGCATATATCGAGCGCCAATAGGGCAAGGAGCACCAACAATCCGGCCGCGACCTTAATTTTCGCACTGGCTTTGGTAAAAGCATTGCGCAACAACACCAACGAGACAATAACGCCGGGCAGATAGCCCAAAATTACACCCGGCATTCCAAGTGTATATAAGCGCCTTTGCAGAGCCGACACACCACCGCTCGGTATTACCTCCACACTCTGTAAAACCGAGCTGCGCCCCCAGCCATATCCATACCAGATATCAGCAAGAGAATTTTTCGCCACAGGCGAAACAAAGGTAAAATGCAACGCCGTATAAATAACAAACAGGCCGAAACAGAGCCAGACAAGCACTTCGCCTGCACGGCTGCTGTAACCGAAGACCTGACCCAGCCAATATGCAATAACAAGCACAAATATGGGCAAAATATTGCGCATGAGCACATCGCCGAGCGGTATCAAATTGTAGGAGACCGCATCGAAGCCATCATCCATACGGAAGACTGATAAGATCTGGTTGTTCAGGTCACGAAGCGCATCGGGAATGACGGGTTGGAGGGTCACACAAACAGCCCATGTCAAATACATCAACAAAGCCGTAATCAGGAAGATATTATGGGCGGAAAAAGCCTTGGTAGCGCGCACGCCGCGGCTATATCTATCCTGACGGCGCATTTTATAGATCAGGGCGTCGGGCAACCGCCCCCCCGCTTGCGGTGGCTTCACGGTTTTTTGATAATCGTGTACACGCTCCAGCATCCACAACGTTATTCCGGTGGCCAGCATACCCCAGAGCAAAGCGATAAAAGCGACAGTAATCGGCCCGAAAGCCGGGTAAAGCGTAAGCACGCAAGACCCGACGAGCAGGAACATATACAGATATATGGCACTGTCATAAAATGTTTTATGGATCATTGCGCTTTACCATTAATCAGGTCTTGCCGAGGGCTTGGGCGGCTTTGAAGGCATAATATAATCATCCGAGCGCATTGTGCCCGCAGGATTAAGCGTTTTTATTATATCCAGTGGCGATATGATCCCGATGCGGGTTTCTGCGGCGCCACCTTCCAGATTTTGCTGGCTGTGGCTGATAAGGCCAAGGCGTAACCAATGCGCGGCATTATAGGGATCGCTCTGCAGGGCGCCCATCATAGCAGCGCGTGATTGACCGAGCATTTGGATCTGGGCATCGCGACCCTGCGAGATATCCAGCGATTGCGCGTATAAATCTGCAGCTTGTCCCGCCCATAATGTCCCTGTTTGCTGGCGCGATTGCAAAAGAATCGTCAATAGCGCCAAGATCATCATAGCCATTATCAGGCTCAGTGATACATAGAGGGGGGCGCGTTTTGCTGCTAACATTGTAATTTACAATCTGCCAAATTCTATGACCTTAAGCGGTCTCTTCCTGATAGTTGCCGTAGTAGTAGACGGTATCACCATAACCGTAGCGTACATGACGTTTTACATCCACATTGGTCAGCGTGAAGGCCAGATTGTTATACCCCATATCCGAGAATTGCTTGACGCCACTCATGACAACTTCGCGCGGGGTTTTATCCCATGCAACAGTATAAATAATTTCATCCGAATACGTGGCCAGAATGCGGGCATCGGAGACAGCCATACAAGCGGGCGAGTCAATCACAACGAGATCATATTCTTCGCGCAAAGCCTCGATCAGCGTTTCCATTTTGGTGGAACTCACCAGATCAAGGGCACTATTGGGTACGGATTTGGCACAGATTATATGCAACCCCGAAGGATCGTCCTTTGTAATGATTTGGTCGAGCTTGTTCTTTCCGGTGAGATATTCCACCAGCGTCAAATCGTTAGAGCGACCAAAAGACCGGTGGACATTGGGCCGTCGTAAATCGCCATCAATAAGGATGACCCGCTCGCCTGATTTGGCGGCCAAACGGGAGAGCCAGCCCGAAAGCGTTGTTTTCCCCTCCCCCGGAAAGGAGGACGTAATAGTAATAACCTTGGGCTTTGAGCCGTTACGCCGGGCACGCAGGTTAATCACGGTACGCAATGTCCGAACAGCCTCTGCAACGGTAGAGGACGGCTTATCCAGAATAAATTTGGCAAGCTCCTGCTGGGTTTTGCTTTTGACCGATGGAATGAGCGCAAAGCAAGGAAACCCACAAAATTTTTCCAATTGGCGCGCACTGCGGAATTTATTATCGGTTTTCTCAAGCAGGAAGGATATAAACATACCCAAGAAAAGTGAAAGGGTCAGGCCAAGGCTGATGAATAATAACCTGTCGGGATAAGTTGGTTTTCCCGGCACCGCCGCATAAGAAATAACACGTGCCTGCGCTTCTTGTAATTGGTCTTGCTCATCCGAACGTTTATAGGTTTGCAGGAAATTATCAAAGATCATACGGTTTGAATCGGCCTCCCGCATGAGCTCATTCAACCTTACAAGTTTCTCATTCTCGACATCACGGACATCTTTCAAATCATTCAGCCCATCTTGCAAGGCCTGCACGCGCGCCTGCGCCACCTCAACCTCATTGGCAATGCTGGCGGAAACTTTTTGCATTTCGGCATTGATTTGAGAGCGGATTCCGGCCAACTCGTCTTTTATTTTCACAATGGCAGGATGACGTTCGCCGTAACGGTTCGACAAGTCAGAGTACTGCTGCATAAGCCTTGCCTCATCCGCGCGAAGCTGCTGGATAAAGCTAGAATTCAGTACATCGCCGGACGTTTCAATATCCCCTTCGTTTTGAGATAAGAATCTGATCTGGCTCAAACGGGCCTGAGCCTCGGCCAAAGAGGCTTTAGCATTGATCAATTGGCCATTGAGTTGTGAAACCTGTTCGGTAGAAATGTAAGTGCGTATTCCTTCGGTCAGATTATTTTCCGCGCGATATTCCGCAACCGCCATTTCGGATTCCCGCACCTGATTCCGAAGCTCCTGCAAACGGCCATCCAGCCAATCGGTTAATTTCCGGCTGGCCTTGAATTTTTCCTCAAGGCGCTCTTCAATATAGAGATCCGCAGTGGTATTCGCGATGAGTGCCGCCTTGGCCGGATCAGGAGAAACAAACTGGATTTGAATAGCATAAGAGCCCGGTATTGAACGAACAGACAGACTTTGCAAAAAGCGGGTCACCACCGTATTTATCTGATGCTCCACAACTTCGGGCGGCAGGCTGCCCAGTTCGGATTTAAAGACGCTGAATGATTTATAGGTTTGCTTCTGGTTTAAAAGCTCGGGCGCGTATTGCTGTAAGGATTGACGGTAGGCCAGATTAAATTCGGGATCGGTCAGGAGCTCAAGGCGCTCGATCACTTTTCGGGCCATAGAGCGGGAGCGTATCAATTCGATCTCGTTCATCACAAGCGTTGAATCAAAACGCACATAGTTATCAATCAAAAGCTTTAATTCGGCGGGCACGTTACTCTTCTGGTCACTTTCAACCAGAACTAGCGAACGGGCGGTATATTGCGGCTTAATGAAAGTCAGCGCGATAAGTGTTAAAGACAAACCGATAAGAATTATGCCGAAAATCACATATTTGCGGCGCCATAACATCAGGAAAATAGAACGGATATCAATTAAAGCATCGTCTTCGCTTTGTGCGGTTGAATGGGCTTGCGGGGGATTATAGATCTTCGTATTTGATCCATGCCCGTCCATTTGATTGTGTGAGGTATCAGAGTTCATCATATGTCAGCTTAGAAAAAGCGCTCCTCTACCAAAATGACATCGCCGGGCTGAACATTGTCATCCTTGCCCACAACAATATGCACTTTATCATCACCCTGAAGTTGGCGGGTTACCTTAATTTTTCCTTGATTGGCGCGGTAGGTAAAACCACCGGCGATCGCTACGGCATTGCGCACGCTCATATCGGTTCTGAAAGCAAAACTACCGGGATTTCTTACTTCGCCCATAACATATATCGGGCGGAATTCCGCGACCTCAATCGCGATATTCGGCTCAATCAGATAACCGTCCGATAATTTTGCATGCAGGCTTTGGCGCGCCTCGATAATTGTCAGGTCTTTCACGCTTACCTCCTCCACCAAAGGAAAGGATATGTACCCTTCCTCATTCACCAGATAGGTATCGGACAAATTCGGTTCACCATAAATGGTAATTTTGATTTTATCGCCGCTGCCGAGGCGATAGCTGGCGCCGGATTTATCAATCACGAAGTCTTCCGGCGGGGGCGCAACAGGGGCATGAATATCTAGCGGCGGACTGCTCTGTTCCGTCAGGCTTTCCGGCGAAACCATCTCGAGCTTGTTTTTATCGTATTCCGCAAAGCTGTAACCATAGGAAAGTGGCAAGATAATAAATCCAGCACAAAAAACAAAAATTATAAATCTTTTAAAAGACATATTGCTACAGAAAAGCCGAGCGGCACGTGGGTTGTTTAGAAAAAACGAATGTTTACACGTTAATAGTGTAATAGGAAAAAACAAATCCCACAACTATGATATTGAAATTAAAATATTTAGCGCTAGTACAGCTTCCGAATAAGCGGCGATAAAGACTATGCTCTTGTTATTCCTTGGACTCGCCCGGAATGATAACGTGCTCTATAACTTTTCGCCCGACCGGGATTTCAACAAGGCTAACCGTTATTTCAGGCTTTGCGGGGCCATTTGTGACCATACCTTCATATTTTGACAAAGCCTCGGCAAAGCGGTTTGCGGCCTCAAGCGGTTCGGTTTCGTATAAAGGGCGTTGAAGCAACAAGGCGTATTCGTATTTGGCTGTTTGGCCGATAATATCGCTCTGGCGGCGCAAGCGCACCAGATATTGCGAGAGCTTGGCAACAGCATATTCCGCGGCGTAAGGGCCATCCATCTCGAGAATATCACGGTAATTGCTCATGGTGATGAAGAGCGTATAGGTTTGCTCCCCGTAACGGTCGGCGCGGTCAATGGCCGAGAGGAAAAGCTGGTTGAAAGCGGATTTGGCAATGACGCCGCCCGCACTCGGGAAATCTTCTGAATCATCGCCGATACGGGCAACGAGGTCGGAGAAATACTGCGCGTGGTCAATTTGTTTTTCAAAAGCGGCAGAATCGATCGGCTTTTTCAGCAAATCATTGCAGCCCGCCTTGATTGCCTCTTCCTGGCTGGCCGTATCTGAGCTCAGAAATATATACGGGTAATTGCCAACGGAGCGCCGGATATTCAATATAACCGGGCGGGGCGATGTTAAGGGTGCCGGATCCAGAAAGATAATATCAAAGGTCTCGTGCGCAAGGCGGTCAATGGCAGCGTTTTTCGATGCCTCTTCAAAAACCTGATGCCCTTTGGCTTCCAGTTTTGATCTTATCATCTGCAAGACCATTTCATCGCGGTCAACAGCCAGTATTTTCATGTATCGTCTCGATCTATTCGTTTGTGGTGGTTCTTAATAAAACCAGATGCTTGTAAGAATACTATAAATACAATTTCTTTATGATCGTTTAAAATAAATAAAAATGAAAGCATAAATATTCTTTATTGAATGAGGGGTATAAATATTGATCGAAATCTTTGACAAAGGTCTCGCTTTAGGCTAACTAATGCGAATTAATGACGTAAAAGATTGCCCAGGTGGCGGAATTGGTAGACGCGCTACGTTCAGGTCGTAGTTCTCGTAAGGGAGTGAAGGTTCAAATCCTTTCCTGGGCACCAAAAAAAAGAATAGTTGAATACCCGCTATGAGCATCGAGTTATATAAGGGCGATCTGCCCGACAATCTGGATTTAGGCAAAGTTGTCGCCATTGACACCGAAACAATGGGTCTCAAACCCCGCCGTGACAAGCTGTGTTTGTTACAAATCTCGTCTGGTGACGGCATCGCGCATCTGGTGCAATTTGACCGCTCGACATACGATTGTCCGAATTTAAAGAAATTACTGGCCGATGAAAGCGTCATGAAAATCTTTCATTTCGCGCGTTTTGATATTGCGGTTTTGCAATATTATCTGGGCGTAGTAACGCAGCCCGTTTACTGTACCCGCACAGCATCCAAAATGGTGCGCACCTATACTGACCGCCACGGTTTGCGCGATAATTGCCGCGAGCTTTTGGGCGTTGATATTTCCAAGCATCAGCAATCCTCGGATTGGGGCGCGGACGAGCTCACACAGGATCAACTGGAATATGCTGCGGGTGATGTCTATCATCTGCATGCGCTCAAGGAAAAATTCGACGTCATGTTGGCCCGTGAAGGCCGCACCGATCTGGCGCGCCGCGTTTTCGACTTTCTTCCGACCCGCGCAGAGCTTGATATTCTTGGCTGGGCCGGCACAGGATTTCTGGATCATTAATAGCACACGCGAGCGTTTGCAATCATGGCGCAAGAAGCCTGAACCAATAAGGATTACCCTATGCATGACGACATCCAATCCGCCAAGCGCGTCCTGAATGAAGAGGCCAAAGCCCTGGGCGCGTTGGCCGCGAGCATTGGCACTCCCTTCTCCGAAGCGATCGACATTATCCACACCCGCAAGGCATCGGCGCAGAGCGCCGCCCGCGGCCGCCTGATTGTGGCCGGTATCGGAAAAAGCGGTCATGTCGCGCGCAAGATTGCCGCAACGCTCGCCTCCACCGGCACCCCGTCTTTCTTTGTACATCCGGGCGAGGCCAGCCACGGTGATATGGGTATGGTTACGCAAGACGACGTCGTGCTCATGCTTTCCAATTCCGGAGAAAATCCAGAGCTGTCCGATTTAATTCATTACACCCGCCGCTATGATATTCCGCTGGTCTCCATCACGAGCAAACCAGAGAGCACACTGGCGAAACATTCCGATGTTGTCTTGTTGTTGCCTGCAATGGGCGAGGCGTGTCCGCATGGACTGGCGCCGACGACATCAACGACCATGATGATCGCACTGGGCGATGCGCTGGCCGTAAGCCTTTTGGAGCGCATGGCGCTGACGACCGATCAGTATAAAGTTTTTCACCCGGGCGGTAAGCTGGGACAGAAATTGATGAAGGTTGCGGAGATGATGATCGCCCGCGATGATTTGCCGATGATCGGCGAGCGCGCGAAAATGGACGAGGCCATCTTGGTCATGACCGAAAAAAATCTGGGCGCGGTTCTGGTGGTTGATGACAATAAAGACCTTTTGGGCATTTTCACCGATGGGGATTTAAAACGCCACATGGCGCCGGATTTGCTGGAAAAAACAGTCAGCGCCATCATGAGCCGTAACCCCAAAACCATCCGCCAGAACGCACTGGCAGTTGAGGCGCTGGATATGATGACCAAAACGCCGGGGAAATATTTGACCAGCCTGATCGTAACGGATGAGCGCGGCAAACTAGCCGGTATGATCCGCCTGCAAGATTGTCTGCAAGCGGGAATTGCTTGACACCACACCGCCCTTCTGGCTTTTCTAATGCCATGGACAATCCCATCCAAGATGACAAGAACGACCCCGAAGCGCAGCCACCCGAGATAAATCCGGGGCAGGAGCGACTTGAGCGTTTGAGCCGTTTCAGCGCTGACAAACAGCCCACGCACAGCGCGGCCTACACCAGTTTTATTCGCCGTATGCGCCTTTTTCTGCCGCTGGTGGCGGTTTGTATTATTGTAGCCTTGATGGCATGGCCGGACAGGCAAAGCACCATCGCCATCTTGGAAGACAGCCAAAAAGAATCGCTGCAAAGCATTCGTAAAAACGAGTTGAGCAGCCCGAAATTCGAAAGCGTGGACAGCAAGAACCAACCCTTTACCATTACCGCAGAAAGAGCCGTCCAAGCCAATGATGACGAGGATATTTTACTGCTGGAGCGCCCCTTGGGCGAGTTGAAATTAAACACAGGCGGGCGCGTGACCCTGGCATCGGAGAGCGGAAAATACTGGCAGCATCAAGAGCAGCTCGAGTTAGAGCGCAATGTCACACTTAAAAACAGTGATGGGTATACGATGAGTACAGCCCGCCTTGATATTGATATGGGCGCAGGCACCGCGCGCTCGGAAACCGATGTCAGCGGCTTTGGTCCGGCAGGCACGCTTGTAGCCAAAGGTCTTGAAGCAGATAACAATGCAGGTGTACTGGTTTTTAACGGGCCCGCACGGTTGGTTTTGAAAGATGCGGGATCGCTGCAAGGATTGGCAAACAATGGAGATAGCGGCCAAGATGAACCCAATGTAACGCAAACCATAGAGCCGGAAAGCTCGGCCGATAATATAACCGAACCCCCCTAAAATGGATGAGCAGGCATGACCCAAAGAA
>Ga0098074_1000486_pt1 | contig 26659 bp, 36 predicted proteins | sample 32_taG_FD_75064 | JGI IMG/M metagenome (GOLD analysis project Ga0098074, IMG submission 75064) | Marine viral communities from the Gulf of Mexico - 32_GoM_OMZ_CsCl metaG | ecosystem: Environmental > Aquatic > Marine > Oceanic | place: Atlantic Ocean: Gulf of Mexico | collected 2015-07-12
AATGATCAAAAAAGGCGGCGGTTACATTGAAGGACGCCCTAAAAAAACACGTCAAGGTGACGGTAAACATTCCAAACCTAACCACGGACGCAAAAAAAGCCGAGGTCAAGGTAAATAAATAAGTTAATATTGGGGTAATAATAGATTTACCCCGTGGCTAATTTTCCTGACGCTATCGATTTAATTAAAAAATATGAGGCGTTTAATGAAAAAGCCTACGCAGATCCAATCACTGGGGGCTACCCATACACTATTGGGTACGGCTCCCAGTTTTATCCTGATGGCTCAGAGGTAAAACAAGGGCAGCGTTGTAGTAGAAAGAAAGCTCTTGAATACCTCCTCCACGAGATAGAAGTCATTAACGATCAGCTTGATTCCCTAGAGCTTCCCATCGATTCATCGATGCGACAAGCATTGATTTCTTTCATCCACTCCGTTGGATGGAATGGTTTTTTATACTCCAGCATCATTGATGCTTTAGAAACAGGGGACTATAGGTACACCATTGACCAAATCAATCAATGGATCTTTGATGAAAACCACAAAATTATTGGTGGCCTGATTGAACGCAGACGAGAAGAAACAAAGCTTTTCCTCCAGGAAACCAAAGAATTTGAAGAACCTTCCGTCAGTGTCCTACTCAAAGCATTCACTGCTTATTGCGGCACAGAAATTCAAATGAAAGCAATCAGAACCCTGGAAGACCAAATGAGCCCTTATACGTTGTCAGAGTTTATCAATAACTATCGACTTTCGGACGAAGAATTTTGGTTGGATTACCCCTGGGAAGATGCGGACGAAGAGTTTAACTTCAGGGTTTAGAATAGTTAGTAACACGAGAACGCAGATGATGGAAGGATCTATAGAACCTACCTCTTTTGAGCTTCCTCTTGAACTGCAATTCGCAATGCGGAAAGCAGAAATTCAAGCAGAAGAGATGACATGGGAACAACTCCACGATGCGTTGCTCAACCTCTACCATCAACGATTAATGGAATGGCACGCTGTACGTGCCATCATGTCAGACGAAAATATTCAAATCGACTTTGATCTTCCTACTGAAGTAGAGCTGATGGAACTTGCCGTTAGCTGCATGGCAGAAGAAGACGAAGAAGATGACGACGAAGGATTCCAGCCGTTTTGATTGAAAATGTTGTCGACTGAATACCGTAAGAGACTTGAGTTCATTTGCTCACGTATCGCAGCAAAAGAAGAAGTCAAGCTCTCAGATATGATCTGGGCTGAAAAGTTAGCTAAAGCTAACCGGTCAGCTGCAGAAATCATGCGTCGTGCCAGGCGTTTATCTCGTAATCCAGAAATGAAAGCCGATAGCTTAGACGGCTTTATGAATGCAATGGACCTGGGAGACCCAGACCCACAAAATCACCGCACTGGTTTTAAGAGTGCAGATGACATTGTGGAATGGTTTAGCCAAGAACGTACTGATGACTGGCGGCAGCGAGACTAACCCAGTTCAACTAAAAGGTTCAGATACCACTGAGCTTTCTTTAGAGACTCAATACCCCCTTTCTGCTTTTCTCTCCAAATATATTTGGCGCAATTTGCTTTTAGGAAGCCTCTATATTCTTCTCTGGTTAATTGCGCTTCGATGGCTTCAATGCACTCAATATCTCCGGCAGTGTAGTGCGAAGGATGGTTGACATTATCAGTTGGCTCATTGCCACTGGTATCTGCCATCACCGTATCAATTGCTTTTGTTGCCCAGGGCACAGGACAAACGCCCCCTGGACAATCACTAATCTCTATTTCGTTATCCGTCACCGGATCAAACCACGACGTTTCTTCGAGTCTTCGATCATTTCTTTTGTCGGCGTCCCCTGAAGATCCAACACCAGCGCCTTCGGTTGAGGAGCAGCTCCCATTACAAGGCCCTCCTCCATCGACGGAATGTAACCCGTCAATCCGATCCTCTGTTGATTGCCCTCCAGCGCAAGATTTTTCCTTTCGAGTCCCTGCTCGCATGCCGCTAAACCACGATTGTATTGATCATACAGCGGAACATCGTTCTCTTCATTGCCTAAAGGTTGACCAAAATCTTCTTCTTCATCCAGGCAACGACAAAGGATTTCGTCCTGTACAAAACTATCTAAAAAACCAGCGGCATCTAACATGACTATAAATGTCTTGATTTATTCCTAATAGAATATTAACATGGCAAAATTAGCTAAATGGCGTTAAATATAGATCCAACACAACGGCGTGGTACCTCAGGCTCAGAAGGTTCTGACCTACGGCCTGGCTATCGTTACGACGTTGATCTCAGACGCCTCAGCGAAGAAGAACGCGATATCGTTGAAAGCTCCAATGCCAAACAAGACGCCATTGATCGGCGTGTTAAATCAGCAAAAGCAGCTGGTAAATATAAGAAAAATAAGTTAATTAGTCAGCCCACAATTAATGGCAAGACTCCCCGAACTCCTGGTTCTATTAATGGTGTCACCCTCCCCAGCATGGGCGAAGCATTTGGACCTGTCGGTTCGACTAACTACGCCGACAAGCCCAAACCTTTTACTGGTGAAGTGTTCTACTAAACAGTAGGCAGCACAACCTTCGCAGGTTGGTCTTGATACTTACCTTTTCTGTCCTGGTAGCTCACGGCACAAGTTTCACCGGTATAGAACAAGAGCTGCGTGATACCCTCATTCGCATAGATTCGGTTAAACAGTCCGGTACAGTTACTAATTTCCAGCGTCAAGTAACCTTCCCAGCCAGCTTCCGCTGGAGTAATGTTCACCATGATTCCCGAACGAGCGTAAGTTGATTTACCAACTGCCACAACGGTGACGTTGTTAGGTAAAACCAAACGTTCTAATGCCACACCAAGGCAATATCCATAGGGAGGCAGCAGAAAGTACTGGCCATTCTCGTCTTCCTGTAGTTCTAATGACTTCAGGATTTCAGAGTCAAAACTTTTGGGATCACAATCACCTCGTTGGGTACCACCAAAAAGAAGGCACTGTTCAGGCGATAAACGAATGTCGTATCCGTAAGAGCCAAGCCCATAGCTCAAAATCTTTTTGTCATCTACTTTGTTGACAAGATGCTCGCTAAAAGGAGCAATCATTTCTTTGTGACGCGAAAGATTTGCGATCTCCCAATCAGCGAGAATGCCCATCAATATTGCTCAGTTGTTCTCCAATATACCTAATTAATAGATAACTCTGCCCTTTTCTGCGTACAGATTTCGAAAGTCATCTATCCCTTTCTCTGGATTCTTGTCTGACGGTAGATACACCACAAAAGAACTGCCTGTTTTGTGGTTGGAAATCCCACTACTACTGTTCTTCAATAACGTTGGTGCGGTGCGAAGTATACAGATAGGTAGATCAAAAATGATCTGTTCGTAACGAAACATATCCATGTTGTTGCTAAAAAAGATAGCCTCCGTTACGTCACGCTTATACCACGCTTTGAACAGCTTTTGAAACCAAATCGAATGAGATGAAATCAAAGTAGGATGCGACACATCTGTCTTCTTCCAACGCTCGTTCTTTTTGTCCCAGTAGTAGGCACCGCTGGGAGGAAACAAATAAACTCGACCATGAAAGTCCTGAGAATTTAAAGCGTCATCAACAGGGCTATAAAATTCGTCAGCTTCCACGTACTCATTCGCTTTTTCTGAACTTGCCACATCCAAAGTAATCCCGCCCAGCATCGCATGGGCGGAACCAATTAAGTCATAGTTCGTGATCAACTCTTGATCTTGAACGTGGCTATGTTTTCCGTGTGGTCTACCCACAATTAAGCTGAGATTGTTTTCTCGTCCTGAACGGTGTTGTAATCCACCTGGAAGAAACGCATCCCCTCTACATCATTAATAATGTAACCAGCACTCTCCTCTGGATTAATCTTTTGAGCCGCCACCAAAATACGACGGAAACTTTCGGCCAGATCACCGTCACCTTCTCGCTCGCACTCTTCTTTAGCTGAATGCATCTCTTTCAATGTCATGAAAAACATTGTCCGCTCTGATCCAGGCTGAAACACCATCACGCCAGGGCCTTCTGCTTTCCACATTTTGACGTAATAATCACCCATGTCAGCCAAGATCAGCTTGATCGTGGTATCTAACATCCGAGCTTTACCGTCAGTAAGCTCACCACCAACCAACTGAGCAAGCAATTTCTCTCTACGACTGTTCATTCTTGATCAATCCTTGGCGTAATAAAGACTCTTTTAATTTGTCTAGTGGTTTATAAACCACTACCATCTTCCCTAAGATACCTCTTTTCTTGACTAATTTGCCGTTCTCATCCCGAATCTTTGTAAATTCACCTGAGCGAATCAAATACTCAGCAACGCAACGCAACCTACGCTTCAATGGAATTTCAGCCTGGGGGAATTTACCACAAATTGTGTCTGGTTCCATATCTTGAAACGCTAAACGCAATCGATTTGCCAGCGTCATATTCGAATTTTTATCCTCTTCTTCATAGTTCTTTATATTTTCTAGATACCGACGAAGGCATTCAGTATCAAACGATCCACTGGGAGGCAAAAACATCTCCACCTGAGCTGCTAGCGATTCGTTCAGCTCTTCTTTGTAATTCTCAATCGTAATCATGTCTATCGTAATCCCAGTAAAACGGTTAGCCATTGAATAATTTCTGTGGAGATTTCGATACGTACATCGGAGTTCCACCAGGAATCCGGAAATCATGCGCTGTTAATGGCCTTCCTTTTGCAAACGTTTTAATCAACGTGTTCCAAGGAATCCTGATCGTTGCCCGTGGATCAGAACTAGGACCGACATTGACATAATGAACACCTTCAACCCAGCCAGTCTCTGGATCCTTTCGTCCCATCTGAATCCAAGTCCTGATCTTCTTTTCAGTCAGCTCTAAACGACTGGTGCACTCCTCAATAGAGATGTATTCATCAGCAAAAGAATCTGGATTCATCACGTTAGTTTCTTCGTTTGAATACCTGCTATGCCACATTGCTGAAAGAATGTGACGAATGCCTTTTAATTCAGAAGAAACTTCGGAAAGACACATCTGGATGTCTTTATCCATGACACAACTCTATTTGAATAAATGCTAATGTATAACCAAAATAATTGGTAGATATGGAACAACAAGTTCCGGCTAGCGTTCCCCCTCAAGCTCCAGAAATGCCTCCTCAGTTAACTCCTGAGCAAGTAGCTGAGCTAAAGCGCATTGCAAAAGAGCGTGCTGTTCAACAAATCATGGAACAACGTGCTGCTGCTGGAATGCCACCAGCACCGACTGGTAACGTTCCAATACAAGCTCCTGTACAGCAACAACCAGAAGTTGTTTATGTACGACGCCCTCTCACCGTGGCAGAAATTATTATTGTGTTTGTAATTTCTTGCGGTATTGTAACTGGCGGACAATGGCTTTGGCAAGGTGCTACTAATTTCTTGCCTCGATTAGAAATTAGAGTGAAGTAAAATGAGGGTTATGTAACCGGTAGAGATAGTAGGTGGCTAACAGAAAAATTACACAGATGCCTTCCATTAACGGAACGGACATCGTTGATAATGATTTACTAACTTTAGTCAAAGTTTTTGAGGTTGACCCCAGCCTTAAAAATAAAAGACTTACCTTCTCCGGTCTTCGCGACTACCTAGATCAATATTATGGAATTGCAATCCTTAGTGGCGACCTTACTCTTTCAGGTTCGCTAACGGTTACTGGTGATCTCCGTGTCAGTGGAGACTCACATTTTGTATCCGGTCATTTTACCGACAGTGTCGTTATTGATGACAACCTCAATGTTGGAGGAGAGATTTCTGCGATTGGCACAATCTCCGGAAACAACATCAATGGCACCAACGCCAACTTAACGAATGTAATTGTCGACAATATTAGTGGTCAGTCTGCCACGTTTACAACTGGCACATTTACCACCGGGACTATTGATAACCTTAGTTCTACGTTTATAACCGGCAACACAATTAATGGAACAGTTGGTACCTACGCATACGTTACAGGAACTGTTCACGTTTCAGGAACTACCGTCTATGGCGTCACCGGTGAATTTACTCAATTAAATATTTCTGGTATTGATGTTGGCGATATTGAAGTTAATGACCTCACCGTCAGCGGCGTAATCTCTGGAGAAACCATCACTGGTAATGTCATTTCAGGTACCAGTGGCGTCTTCCAATATTTATCTGGCAATACAGTTACTGGCGATGACGTTAACGTCACCACAATCACCGGAGTAACGGGAGTCTTTACTAATTTCTCCGGACAAACAATTACCGGTGATCTGATCAATGCAACTGAAATTAATGTCCAAACTTTAAACGCTGCCAATATTGAATTCTCTGGTGACAATACCATTTCAGGTGACTTAAACGTTACTGAAACAGGCATCTTTGGCAGTGGCATTCGAGTTACGGGCTCAACTGACTTAGAAGATCTCTTTGTCAGTGGCGATGCAACTGTAACTGGCAACACAACTACTTCTGGTTTATTTGTCACTGATGTTGCAACGTTTGCCTCAGGTACAGAAGCAGCTCCTTCTATCACCTTCACAGGTAACGCAGACACTGGATTCTGGAAGCCAGCCTCAGGAATGATTGCTGCCAGCACCTCAGGTGTTGAAAGTTTCCGTATTAATCAATTCCGTAATATTGGTTTAAGTCTTAACAATCCACTAGACAACCTCCACGCATCTGGAAACATCCGCACCAATCAACGTTTTATTGGTAGCGGAATAACTCTTTCACATGATGCAATTATCAGTGGAGACTTAACTGTTGAAGGCCAAGTCAATGCATCTGGTGTTGATTTCGATAATCTTGAGTTAAGCGGAGACCTTACCGTCACAGGTGATCTTGGAGTCTCTGGCAACACAACCCTGAGCGGTCTGATAGTTGAGAATAACGCAACAATCAGCGGCGATCTTGGAGTCTCTGGTACAACAACTACCAGTGGTTTATTAGTTACCGATGGCGCAACTATTAGTGGCGACACCAATATTTCAGGTTTGCTTACTGTTAGCAGTCTGACAGTAACTGGCAATCTGAACATTAGTGGTGACATTATCTCAAGCGGAAACGATAATTTTGAAAATATCTTTGTTTCCGGTAATGCGACAATTACAGGAGACTTAAACGTTACTGGCACTACGACGCTCTCAGGTAACTTAAATGCTCACAATTTACACGTCACTAATGATGCTTTTATTGGTGATGACCTGACTGTTACAGGAGACATAATTACCAGCGGTGAAGTTGGAGCCGAAGCTCTTATTTCCAGAACAAGTGGAGATATCCGTGGTGATCTTGCTGTAAGTGGTGAGTTAACAGCAGACACTATTACTGTTCTTGAAACAGGTGTTGCTTTTGAAATGTCAGGCATTGCATCTGGCGTCAACCCAACTTACAATGGCTTCGTAATTCAAGGGCCACTAGTGATCCTTCCCCAATGATAAATAGGGCTTAGAATACTTAAAAATCCGTAGTAGATAGATGCCAAAGCAGTATGGAATTGTAAAAATTGACTACATCACCTACACCACTGGTGCAAGTGGCGTTGAAGCTGATCACACAATTGATGTATCTGGCTTAGCTGGCATTGCTGCTAGCGGCATCACAGTTACTGGAACAATCTCTGGCGTATCAGGTATTTTTGCTAGTGGCATCCAAGTTGATGGCAGTGGCGTTTTTCAACATCTATACGTCAGTGGCAATACAATCCTTAGTGGTGATGTCACGGCCTCAGGAAACCTTGGAGTTTCGGGTCAATTAACTGCCAGTGGCATCACGTCAACTGATGATATTACCGCTAGTGGTGATTTAAATGTATCTGGATTAGGTACACTTAGCGGACTCCTAGTTACTGGTGACGCAACGATTGGTAATGACCTGACAGTTAGTGGAGATTTAAATGTCTCTGGAGACATCTCACTTTCAGACAGCATTACCGTTAGTGGAATCACAGTTACTGGTGATGCAACTGTCAGTGGTGATCTCGAAGTTTCTGGTGGAATTACCGCTAGTGGTCTTGAAGTTACAGGAAATGCCACTATTGGTGATGACTTAACTGTCAGCGGTAACCTAAGCGTTTCAGGAAATACAACACTCAGTGGTTTAACAGTCACAGGTGATGCCACGATTGGTGATGATCTAACTGTTAGTGGAAACTTAGGCGTTTCAGGAGCTACAACACTCAATGGCTTAACAGTTACTGGTAATTCCACGATGAGTGGTACCCTAGAGGTCAGCGGAACATTCACCGCTAGTGGTGCCGCTAATATCTCAGGTGAATTAACTGCCAGCAGTCTTCATGTCACCGGCTTAATCAGTGGTGATACTGATGGTGGTGTTTATGGCTCTGGTTATTGGAAAGTCCCTGCTGGTACATCAGCTGAACGACCTGGGGCTGGAAGTGAAGTTACCGGAATGATCCGATATAACGAAACACTTACACAATTTGAAGGCTGGGACGGCACCTGGTCAATCTTAGGAGGTGGTGCAACAGGTTCTGGCGGTGACCGTGTATTCGTCTTGAATGAAACTGGCGTCACGACTAATTACACACTGACTGGCTTCAATGCTTCCAGTGCTGGCCCAATTACAATTGAAGATGGAATTGATGTTATCATCGCCGATGACTTCAACTGGGCGATTGTTTAATTTATAGGAGAATAAAATGCCTCTCAATCTTGCTGGTAACGGACCTATTACAGGTGCTACTTCTTTAGCGTCGCCTACTCAAATCCACTCTGGTGCAAATAGTTTAGTCTTACAGGCTGACCCAACCGGAACACATGTTGATAGTGTTATTGGGTTAGAAGTTGATAATGGTCGTGTTTTTACAATTAATAGATCAAATGAAGTAGGACGACTAATCACCGGTAGAACTTCATCGGTTAGTGTAGCAAACGTTAACTGCAGTTTTCAGTTTCATGGTGTAGGTGGACAACGTGGTTATACATCAGGTACAACTTATCGAAATGATAACTTAGGTCCTATTATTGCTTTAGGCAAAAGCCGTGGTACAGCTGTTGATGATTACACTGCTGTTGATTCAGGTGATTTCTTAGGAGATCTTCGTTGGATTGGATCAGACGGTACTGATTTATCAGGTTTTTCAGCTCGTATTGCTGCGAGTGCAGCAGCAGATTTTACTGCCACCAGTAAACCCGGAATTCTTAGTTTTAGTACTACAGATGCTAATGCTGTAGCAGCAGTAGAACACATGAGGATAGATGAAGAAGGTTCTACATGGGTTGGTAACGGTACTACAGGAACAATTGGAACACTACCAAGTGCAACAAACTTAGGTGTCTTTGCTGTTGATGTCAGCAACTCTACCGTTGGCGCTTACTTAAGAACAAGTCGAGACACAGGATCTGCTAACGCTATTGCACAGTTTTGGGGAAGTGCCGGACAAGCTATTATTCGAGGAGATGGTGATCTCGAAAATACAAATAACCGATACACTGGTATTTCTGACATTAAGCTTAAGCAAAATGTTCGTGATGCTTCTTCACAATGGGAAGATATTAAAAAATTAAAAGTTCGTCAATACGAATTAATTAAAAATCCTGATCAAAAACAAATTGGAGTTGTTGCTCAAGAGCTAGAAGAAATTTGTCCCGGACTTGTTATTGAACGTGTATCTGATGAAGAAACAGGAGAAACGCATAAATCAGTTTCTTACTCTGTTCTTTACATGAAAGCAGTCAAAGCACTTCAAGAAGCTATCGGACGAATTGAAGCTTTAGAAGCTGAAGTAGCTCAACTAACGCTTAACGTCAATCAAACTGACGTATAATTATAAAAAAGAAGTAGAGAAATGGCTGGTACACTTCGTTTAACTAATACAGGAGCTGGTTCTCAAACCACCTTAACGGCGGCTGGAACTGCTGATCGCACGTTAACACTGCCAGATACAGATGGCACACTTGTTGTTAATGTAAACAACCAAGTTGCAATGCCCTCTGGTACTGCAGCAGCTCCTGGTTTATCTGTTGAAGCGGATGCTAATACTGGCCTTTTTTCTCCAGCGGCAGACACTCTTGCTATCTCAACTGCAGGTACAGAAAAACTTCGTGTAACAAATGATGGACGTTTATTGATTAATGATCCTACAGATTCCACTGCTATTTATTTAATGGCCCGTGGAAACCCTGGCGGAGGAGCAGGTGGTGTCATTGGCATTAAACGAAACAACAATACCCCTGGTAGTGAAGATAATATTGGAAGTATTCAAATGTATGCCGCTAACGGAGATATTGTTGGACGGCTTCAAATCCGAAGAGACAACGGTACGTGGACTCCAGGAACATCACAACCCACGGCTTTTGAAATTAGAACAACCAGAGATGGTTCACAAACCATAGAGCCTAATCCAGTTTTAACTTGTAGCTCACGAGGTGGGGTAACTGCGCGAGGTATTGTTGGCCCTGATTTTGTCAACGAAGCCGCAACAAATACATTAAGTCATCTATTGACTAGATCTCAGACCCAGTGCATGCGAATTGGTACTATTAGCAGCACTACTGCAGGGGTTTTTGACATTGGTCGTTTAGGTGTAAGTGACTATCACTACGAAGTTGTAATGATTGGAGGTCACAATAGCAGTAACGTCAATTGCATTGGCTCCTATTTAATTACAACTCGTACAAATAGCACTAATTTCCAAGTTCGTACTGTACACGAAAATATTACAAACGGCTCTGTTGCTTTTGCTGCACACAATACAAATATACTTAGAATGACAATAACCAACACAGGTGGCACTGCGTATCGAAATTTAGCTGTAACAGTTCGCTCTAATGGACCCAACTCAACTATGCAATATATTGCAATGGACTCTACTCTTGCCGTTGCCTCACCTTCTTAATAAACCATGAACACTATTCACTGGAAATTACTTGATACCGTCACTGAATTTCATGACGAGTTTACTGGTCCTGTAGTTACAGGATTGCGTATTCATGTATACGCAGCAAATGAATTTGGCGAAGGCCCTGGTTACTTTACTACTGTCTACCTGGCAGAACCAAACCACGATAATTTTGAAGATTTAAATACAATCCGTGGCAGTCTTTTAAAAGATTGGATTAAAAATCAATTAGGTGCTGTCAAAGTTAGGGAGATTGAAGACTACTGCAATCAAGTAGCACTTACTACTGCGCCAATGAAAAAAGAGTAGGAAGAAGAACTGTTAGAATCAAATGACAGCGAAGTATAAAAATGAGTGAACTTAGGACTACTAACTTACGCCATGGCGGTTGGGGTGGAGATGATCCCAATATTCGTTTGTATAACGATGGTTCTACCAGTATTAACAACCTGCAAAATAATGCAAAATCACTGGTAATTAATGGTGCAATGGAAATAGTACAAAGAGGAAGTGCTGTTGCTACAGGTATTTCTCAAGGAGGGTACTATGGTCCAGATAGGATGCGGATTACATTTACAAGTGATGCTGACTTACGTCTTTCATGCAGCCGCAGTACAACAAACCCAGGAAACGGATTTGCAAGAAGCTATCTTGTAGAAGTAACGACTGTTTCAGCAGGAGGAGCTGGTTCAGGATTTCGTCCTCTTGAATATCGTATAGAAGGTCTTGATGTTCAACAGCTTGCATGGGGCACTGCAAACGCTAAGCCATTAAGCGTTTCTTTTTGGGTCCGTTGTTCTGTGGCGGGCCACTACTCCATGGGCTTAATAAGGAGTATAGGCACAGATAGAAACATTGGAACAACCTTTGAAATTACAGCCGCTGAAGCTGCCGCTAACACCTGGAAGCAAATTACTCATACTTTCCCAGGTGATACAGGAGGTGGCCAAGCACAAAACGATACTGCAGCACGACTTAGGTTTTACATTTTTGGTGGCGCAGGAAGTGATTTAAGATCAGTAGATAATACTGCTTGGGGTAATTTCACAAGCACTCGTCTTGCATTTGGGCAAACGGCTGCAATGCATACGACGCTTAACTCTCAAATTTATATTACAGGTCTTGTATTAACGCCAACTGCAGCGCCTGTAACAGAGTTTCCTCACGAAAGCTTTGGAGAAACGTTGCTAAAATGTTATCGTTATACGTACGCAATATCGACGGCAGAGCAATATAATACCAATCACATTGCTGAAATTTCTAATACTCGCGAAGACGGAACAACGCGTTATGCTGAAATAGTTTTTCCAGTAAGAATGAGAGGTGTCCCTGACAATACCGCAGCTCTTATAAACTTAAGGAATAATGCGCCAGCTAACGTAAGTGCAGAGACAGTTTACTTATCAAGGATCAAATATGTTTATACATGCACTAGTACGCAAGGAAACACAGCTCAATTTATACGTTTAGATAATACAACTTTGCCAGCAATATTTCAGGCAGAAATCTGATATATTGTTAAAGTTATAGCAACATCTCATGGCTTGTAAAAAAAGCGAATTAATTTCTGCTATTAATTCCTACGCTGCTGCACGTTCTTCTGGTGATACCCCACTAGTAGAACTAGCTGCTGGAAAATTAACCGGCTTAATTGAAACGCTTGCTTTTGAAGCAGAAGAAGAGTCTACCGATGACAATCAACCTAACTGACGCTGCGAAGTACTACAAAGGTCTCCCTCATCAAATGGCGGCCTTTAATTACCTTCAAGATCTGCTAACGCCTGAGCAGCTTGAAGAATTTGCAGAGACCTATCGCTCAGCTCCTGAAGTCAAACATTCAGATGAGCCTGGCACCACACTCAAAACTGAGTTCAGCAATAACTGGGATGGCATCCTGGCAGCTGCTAGTCAAGCTGGTGCACGGTTCCCTGAATGTGTCGCAGCTCAATGGGCACTAGAGTCAGGCTGGGGTGCACACACTTCAGGTACCAACAACTTCTTTGGCCTTAAAGGCAAAGGTGGCGCAGTCGTTGAAACACAGGAATACATCAATGGTGAATGGATCACCATTAAAGATGGATTCATTAACTTCCCCTCGCTCTATTCATGCGTTCAGTACCTCGTAGATCGCTGGTACAAGGACTTTGAAGGATATAAAGGTGTCAACCATGCCGCCAACCGAAACGAGTGCGCTCAGCTCCTTGTGAAGGAAGGCTACGCAACTGATCCGCAATACGCTGAAAAGCTTCAGCAAATCATGGATCGTGAATGCAAAGACATGTCCGGTGGTGTTGTCCGTGGACTCAACCCCAACTCTTCTTTTGATACCCTCATCTCTCCTCACATCACGTATGGAGAAATCTGCCTGCACGCAGAAGATCGGCGTTTCAAAGAGATGCATCAGTGCAAAACTGTAACTGAACTTTGTTTTTTCTTGGAAAAAGTTCGTGAACAGTTTGGTAACAAGCCAATCATCATCACTTCAGGTTCCAGGCCTGAACCCATCAACTCACAAATTGGTGGCGCTACAAATTCAGAGCACACTTACAATGCTCCTGATAAAGGTGCTATCGACTTCTACGTTGATGGTGTAGACACTGAATCAGTACAGCTTTGGTGCGATAAACACTGGCCTTACTCTGTAGGCTTTGGCGCAAAGAAAGGTTTCGTGCACCTAGGAATTCGCCCTGGACGTAATCGAATTCGTTGGGATTATTGATATACTTTCAATAATTACCTAATTAGTTGTGCCCGTTACTAAAATTGCACCTCCGCAAAACATCAAAGAGCCAAGCGTCACAACGCCTGATATCCTCTCTAAAGACTTTGAAGTTGCAGTCTCTGTTGGTAGCGGGCCTACTCCTGAAAATCCTTACAACTCCAAACGCGTAATCGGCATTGACCCTACCTGCGAAGCAGCAGAAGGTCATGAAGTTGTTTCTTGTTGGATTGGTTTTGAACCCATTCCCTTGGAAGATAACACTGCAGATATTGTTACCGCCTTTGATTTCCTGGAGCACCTGCCCCGTGCAATTTGGAAAGACGGAACACTGATCAATCCATTTATTAATGCGATGTCAGAAATCTGGCGTATCCTAAAACCAGGTGGACTGTTCTATGCGAAAACTCCTGCCTTCCCTCATCCTGTTGCTTGGCGTGATCCTCAGCACGTCAACATCATTACCGATACGACGCTCGGATACTTTGCGGAATTCCCCAACCCTAATGTCGTACCTCGTGGTCTCGAAATGGGCCAACGTTACGGTTTCAAGGGTAAATTTAAATATGTAGAGCAGAGCTGGGACGGCACTTATCTCGTTTGGAAAATTACTGCTATTAAAGATGAAGAACAAAAAGAGTGAGAACTACCAACCTCGTGTCAACATCTGTTGGGAAATAGGAGAAGAGCGTCACTGCAAAACCTTATCTAAGGATGAAGCGTACGCTCTTAAAAAAGAAATGAGAGAGGTTGGAGGAGTTGTATTCTGGTTCCAACCTCTTGATGATTGATCAGCGTTGCTTTGCTTTACCAATGTTTAAAGCAAAGAACTCGAGCACCTTATAAATCTTGCCCAAGATCTCATCATCTTTTTTGGTAGGAGTCAACGCACAAATTGCAGAAGCAGCAAAATGAATTGCTAACGCAACTTCAATGTAATCAGAAATTTTTTCCATAGCATTATTGCAACTAAATTCAGTCTAATGCCATTGGTTTGTAATAATAAAAAGCAAGTTCTTCATCTAACACTTGCCACTCCACTGCTTCCTTGCGCCGAAACCATTTCTTCCAAATACGAAACTGTTTCTCAGCCTCAACTGATTCACACCGAAACGTAATTGAATCACCCCCTGGATGCTCATCCATCCAAGTGCGTACTTGATCCATGGCAAGTAACTGAAATTGCATCGCAGCTTTTCCAGTCATCTGTTTAGCGAGACTCCGTGCTCTCTTATTTTTTCTCTTGTTCATCCAGTCATTAATTTGACGGTTAGATTTACCAACCGCCATTGATACCAACCAGATGTAATGATCTTCTACCGGTATCCAAGGCACAATACGAACACGTAAAATTGTGCCATCTTCTAACTTTAAACTTGAGACCTTTTTAGACCTCGTACATCTTACACTCAACGTCCCACGGATGCTCTTCGCAATATAAAGCAATTTTCTCCGCAATTGTTAACTCACGTTTCTTCCAGTAATTAGAAATTAAATCAAGAGGTTTACGAATCAACTTATCTTTTTTCATGATTGACATCAGGCTTGATCAGTTAATGGGACAAAGATGGCAGGGAATGCTTCAGAACTTTTGTGATCTCTCCTCCAGGCTGTTTCCCATTCAGTCAATGAATGACTATGGAATGTACTAGTCCAAGTTGGATTAATGTCTAACTCGATCTTATCTTCTCCAGAAGGAACAGTTCCAATCCACCATGTAGCTCTATTCTCCAATGTACCTGTTGCTTCTACTGTAACAGTTGTACTATTTGGGATAATTTCTGCTTCGTTTTCCGTAAATGCATTCAGTGCTGGACCAATAGTTCGGTCTGATGTAATGGGAGAGAAAATAGTTTCTGTATTTGCCAAGTTCAAATCATTCTCTAAAGCCATGATGACTTCAGGACTGTTGTCTTCGCAACGAATAAAGAACGGACCCTGGTCGGCAAACTCAACTACTAATCCAACTTCGTAATCAATATCCTCATTGCGTGTAGAGGAAATACAAATTAAGTACTTGCCTTTACTTAAGACGTAGTAAAGCTCATCCCCTTTATCTAAACGTTTGGGATCGTAAGTATTGTATAAATCAGAGCCAGCACCCATCACATGATCGGTGTAAGGAAAATAACCATCAACTTCAATACTGTCTTTCTGCCAAATCATCCGACCTTCGATCGGATTCTTATTCATGTTGTAACAAGAAACCTGAAACCAGTCAGGACGCCTGGATCCCTTCGTCAAAATAATCCAAGCAGGAGATGCAAGTTCTAGCTGAAACCAAGCGTTATAAGTGCCGCCACCAATGCCGCCATTCGATTGAAATGCAGTATCTTTATATCCAATCCGTTTATATTTAGGCCCTAAGCCACCTGTAATTAGGCGCAAAGAAGTTCTGTCAAACGTTCCTAAATCAACTGGATTGTCCTTATTGCGTTGGCGTTGCGATAAAGGAGGACGCGCCGACATTATTACACATTTCTAGCAATATATCTATTTTACCCTTACTCGTCTTCGTGGTAATCAGGAAGTTCTTCAGGTACCTCCAGTGGATGTTCTATTGTTCTTTTATAACGTCCTAAAGCAAGGTCAAGAGGCGAGACGTAGAAACTCTGCAGTAATTTCTTGGGATCTCGCTCGACACAAAGAGGTTCGATATTACGTGGATACGAGAATCTATTGAACTTAGCTTCCAGGTGTAGAGGATTCATGCAATTCGGGTCGTCGCAAAAAGGAGTCACCCGTAACTTGCCAACATCACCCCAAGCCAGGTGATAGATCAACTTGCGTACAGAAACATTGTCAGTCAACTTATCAGCAGTGGATCGATAGGACGGCGCTACTAAGCGATCCCTGCTTCCTTGCCAATACCAGTGCTCATCTGGACCATTGACTTCTAGTTGACGAAACAGATTTCTAGCAGCATGGTTGTAATTGATATAGATGAAATTCACATCAATACCGCAGCGGTTCTCTTTGATCTTCTTGACGCACTCAAGGCAGTAATGCGACTCCTTGTGTCTCAAGCTTCTCGGAGTAAGACTGTCTTTGTCGATGTGGTGCTCAGGATATGGACACGGTGCACCAAGATAGAAATTTTCCTTCATCTCCTCAGGAGAAAACGGGGATGCTTTCTCTGAAGCCTTCCTTTTCTTAGCTCGACCAACACGCCTGGTCCTGGAACCCACAGGAATTGCATTGGGGGCTGAGTCAGCAGACAACAAGTAAAGCTCTTTCCTGTTGTCTTTTTCGGCATTGTCGGCACCATGCACGACATCCGCATCACCTGGATTCTCTTCTGTCCTCAGGAAATACACCAAGCGATGACAGGTGTAAGCCTCGCCTAAAAGGTTGAGGCGATAAACATCTTGAGCCCTGTATCGCTTGCCTGCCTGCTCCCCATTCTTGCGACCGTTGCCGTTGTACGCCCACTCAAGACCACTGGGGTACTCGTCACTCAACCGAAGGAACTGACGCAACGTCCTGAGAGAAGGCAAGTCGTGCTTGTAACGAGCCATGGGAGTGGGGAAAGTTGAGCACAGAGTAGCAGAAGTCGAAATACTGAAACAGGTTTCTTGAAACAGGTATTGAAACTAGTAAGATCACTGTCAGATTTATTTATACCTTTATAAAGGAAGATTGACAGTCTGAAGCACTGAATCTGGCGGTCTTTTGGCTGAGATCCATTGGTATGACTAAAGCTTGCGAGAATGAAAAGCATTGGAAGATCGCTAACGATTCTCATGAGACCAATGGCAGTTAAGCCTTAAATGTCAATCTTCCTTTATAAGGGTTAAACGCGATCTAACAAAGGTCAAAGCTGCACCAACAACTAACTCTAGTTTTTCTTTCACCTAATGGAACTAATCCCTGGTGCGGTTAGTCCCGTTGGTCTCGGTCTAGACACAAAAAAAGACCCGCCGAAGCAGGTCTTCTTTCGCATGTTGGGTGGGAAGATTAGGCCGCTTCTCGGGGCTGCACCCTCACCGTCTGCTCCCCTCAGGCGGACGATCGATACCGTTTAAGAAAGGATGCCGCAAGTTTATCAAGCTTTCACTAAATCCTTTTTCTTCCCCTTTAACTTTTTACGAGTCTTCTTAGTCTCAATCACTTCCTCTTTAGGTGGTTCAAATGCATCAGTCGAACCAGGATTAAATGCCTCAGCGAAGATCTCACCAAATTGTCCAGCAATCGTTGACCACTGATACTTATCATCCGTTGCTCGTTCGTAACAAGCTTTACCACAGCGAACAAGTTCAGCCCGATCCTGGTACAACTCTTCAAAGATTTCGGCGAGGTGCTCTGCAGAAGGCATTGGCATCTCACGGTTGAAATTCAGATCAATGTCGGTAAAGTCTGAACGGATCAGCTTGCCTGCTCCTTCAAAAATCTCCTTACAAGACGTATGGTCAGGCACTACTTGCGCGACACCACAGGCTGCGTGCTCGTGGTTGACGAGACCATGTCCTTCACCTTTGCAGGTGTTGACGCCGATATCAGCAGCGTTATAGATGGTGTTCAGCATCTGGACCGATACGTTCGGTGGTGCAGCACCTTGGGTGGTCATGATGATCCGGCCATTGGGATCAAGGCCATGACGACGCATCTGCTTACCAAAGAGGGCCATGATGTCCCAACCTTGGTCTTTGAGACCCATGTGGAGGTAGAGCTTAGTGTCTGGTTTGCCGACCGCAAAACGAGCAAAGGCATCAATTGTGATGTCAATACGCTTGCGAGCTTGGTTCCGGTTGGCGTTGAGGATGATGAAGTCGTTTGGATCAAGTCCGAGACGCTTACGACATTCAGCTTTATCCATCGGATAGAACTGACCATCAGTAATCCCGTGGGGGATCACCGACACAGCTTTGTGGCATCCCCAGGCTTGCCAATCCTTAGCACCAAATTCGGTGTAGCAGATCAATTCATCCCAGCTATTGATGAACTCAGGAATACAGCCAGTCCAGCCGTAGCTGTCCATCGGCATGTAGGCAACAAACTTGAACTTGCCTGCCTCGTGCAAGTCCTTGATCTGCTTATAAAGGCTGTTAACAATCCACATGTCATTGTTGACAAAAACCAAGTCGGGCTTTTCAAGTTCAACAACTTCACGAATACGTTGGACACCAAAAGGCTCCTGGGCAAAACGATTTGAAGACGGGTACATCTTGAAATCTTTTTGCATGTCACACGCATCACCCCACCAATTATTGGCGAGTACAACGATTTCGTATTGATCCTTCAGTCGATAGATGAGGTTTTCGGTAACGCGACCGAAGCCAGTCTTGGCGACAGCATCTGCCGACCAAAGAATCTTTTTCTTATCTGACATTAATACAGAATAATTTCTGCACTAATGTTACATGATTTCGATGATTAAGCGTTCATCATCATTTGTTCCTGCATCTTCTCATCATTGGAGAAAGCAACTAAGCCAGGGAAATCGGCGTAACGAGTTGGATTTGATTCCCGTACAGCAATGTGGATGAATGCTGCGGTACGTCCTTTACCTCGTTGCAGTTTTAATTTCAGCTGGAACTGAATGATATCCATGACAAGCAGCTGGAAACGCTTACGACCAACTGGGTTTACACCAACGTTGTCACAGAATTCGCAGTAGGAAGGATAAAGATGTTTCTCAGACGCCATGAAGCGACGTGATGAACCTGGTGCGGTGTACTTCCTGATGCCGAGTTTGGTGTAAACACCACGATCCCAAACGATGTGGTTATCCATCCAGTCAAGGATTGGGTTTGATGCGACCCGCTGTTCAGTCTGGAAGTACTTGTAAAACTCAACCTTTTGATTGGTTTCAATTAGATACGCACGCATCTCAGCCTGAGACATTTCAAGCACCCAGTTGACCAAGCCTGGGAGTTCAACAGCAAACTCACCACCAGCATTACCACGGCTATCAAATGTGATCAGCTCACGCTGCTCACTTGAATCACCAGTGAATGGACGATCAAATGGGATGGTGAGGCGACGACGGCCAAGACCTGAGGTGTAGTCAGTGGATTGAATCGATTCGTTTGCCGTGATCATGACAAGCCCACGGAATTGGAATGGCTCCAGTTCCTTTTCATATTTACGTTCCGGGCGAATCCAGTCACCACCAGTGATGGCTTTTAGTTTTGATACAGAACCACCCCAACGATCCTGATCCTGGAGGAGCAGAAGTTTCTTGCCGAAGTAAGCACCTGCTTCAAAGCGACCTTTCTCAATATTCTCGAAGTCACTGGCGTGGATGTTCTTCTTACCAACAAGTGCAACGCAAAGGTTGGCATAAGTGGATTTACCAGATTTACCGGGGCCAATAATTTCAACAAACTTCTGTAGATCCGAACCACCTGTAAGTACAGCACGCAGCCATGCCCTTAGGACTTGGACACGATCATCGTTACCCCATTGGGTGTGAGCAAGCCACCGGCAAATACCAGGAGCTTTGGCACCAGCATCGTAGTTATAGGGGAGTTGTTCGTTGATATATTTCTTGCGATCAAACTCCTCTAGGGTCATCGTTTCCAGGTTGAGGATGCCATTACGAAACAAAAGGTACTGACTACCTTCATACCAATCATCAAATTCGAGCGCAGTCTTCAACTGCTCAATTACTTCATTGATGAGATTAGTGGTATAGCCGTGGAGGGGCAGGGGCGAATCTTTTCGCTTGAGCTGACTAAAGATATAAGTAACTTCTTTTTTAATTTCTAGATCACGCAGTGAAGACCAGAGTCCTTTTGAATCGTACTCATAGATAAAGAACTTGCCGTATTGCTCGGAGAATACGAGACGATCCTTGAAATAAGCGATGACGTATTCAGCTAGCTCGTCAGCGTATGGATTTCGTTTCCTTGCTTTCTTTTCTTCTTGTTTATCAGGAATTGACGGAGTATTAAAGAGGATAGTATTAGGCACGTTCGGAGTAGGGGTTGGAGTATTTTCAAGAATTGACTCAGCGATAGCTTCTTCTGCTTCTAGCTTCTCTAATTCTTTAGCAAGTTTATCGAGCAATTCATCATCGACATTCATTGCACGATGTTCTTGGCTTGGTTGCCATCCATGCTCTTTAGCGATGTGAAGCAAAGAACCAAGGGTACGACCACCTTGATCTGAGAAAGAACGCCAACGCTTACGGCATTCACCAGCTTTATATTTCTCAGATTGTTTCGACCATTCATCCCATTCTTCCAACATGGTTTCATCCAGTTGGTGAAGGCTTTGGCCAACTGTGATCCAGATGTCGTAATCATCAACTCCCGCTTGAGGTATAGCCCACATGGCTTCTTTCGCCAATTGCATGTCACGCTCAAGAGAAACCCGTGAGTTGACAGCGAAGTTGGGTCCTACGATCCGAGTAGTTTCAGAAACAGGTTTTCCTTGCCGTTCATTTTTATCCTTAACAGAATCAAGGACCCAGCCTGGTAGTTCAGGAAGTTTAGATGCCCACTCAAAACCAAGATTTTCTTTGGTGAAATAACCATCGGTGTCAGGGTGAACACCCATGAGAGCACCTTGATGCCTTTTCCAAAGCAGCTCAAGTTTATCTTCTGAGTCCTCTTCTGAATACCAACGGTATTTATTACGGAGGAGAGTGTCCCAATTCTCTTTCTTTACGATGTAAAGACGACGTTCTCTACCTTCACGTCCACTTTGGATTGTGAGTGTAGGGGGAAGTGCCTCATCAAATGGCTTACTTGAAAGCTGTTCGATGAGAGGGTAAACGGTGGGGCCATCAACATCAACCCATACCAAACCATAAGGCTGATTGTAAACAGGACCAGCCAACAGGCCAACAGCTTTACAGCGCTCACTATCAATTTCTTCTGAGATCTTTTCTTTATCAAGAGGCGTGTTTTGCCAGCCTGAAATGTAGGCGTCTTTGTTGCCAGCTAATGCAACAAGAGGCCAATCCAGAGGGATGTAATCAAGATTAATTTCGCCCGGCTTGAGTGAGAGCTTGATATCTGCCATTTACGAGCGACCTAGAACATCCACTTTAAACTCTTTACCCCCAAAGTCGTCCTTTTGTAGCAATTCAAATGCGTGAAGATGCATTCGGGTTGGCAAATGGATGACATCGTCTTTTGACACATTATTCATGTGTTGTTTTAAAGACACCATCCACTCGCCGACTCCTACGTAGATATCGGCCATGGCGGTTGAGTTGACTTTCTTCAGTTTAGAGCGCTTAATCCGACTGTCTATACGCTTCCATTAACTCATCTTCAGTCTCATAAGACTTATGATGTTTTGCCGTTAGACGCATTGCTTTGCCTTCTTCCCTATAGATGGGCTCAAAATCTTCGTTGAGATCCCAGTAGTAATCTCTGGTGTTGTCCCATTCGATACGCTTGAGACGCGCCTTGGTTTTGGATTCAAACCAGAGAGTTTTAAGCCACTTGATCACAGCCTGAGCGATGTCGCTCAAGATATTTTTTGGCAGCGTCGAAGAGAAGTGGATCCTCATTTAATAGTCCTATCGCAGAATTGCATTTGCCACAAAGTAATTGGCGCACTTTCCCACTGCTGTGGCAGTGGTCAACGTGAAGCCTTGAGTCAGTTACTTCTATTCCTTTGCAAATAGCGCAAAGATTGTTTTGCTCTCTCAACATTCTTTCATAATCTTTAAAAGAAATGCCGTATCGATATTTTAAATTGGCACGCCATTGAAGTTCTTTTGTTCGTTCGGGGTTATTTTTGAACCATTTTTTAGTATTAGCATGACGACAACTCTTGCACCATGAAGTGTGACCTTCTGGCCTTTGGGCATCCTTGTGAAATTGATCCCAGCTCTTGAAAGTTTTACACTTAGAACAGGCTCTAGGGGATAAGGTCTGGGTCATATTCTCCGAGTTCTTCAACTTGTTTATAATATGCGGCCACGATCTTCAGCCAGTCTTCGTGGAGCATGTCTAGGAAGCGTCTACTGATTTTAAAAATTTGAGTGCGAACAGGAGTTGACACGAGGATGGCAGCCTGTTGCACCTTCATGCCTAGGGTTTGTTGAATCCCAAGATCGTAAGCAGCAAGTTGCTTGCAGGTTTTTTTGAACTTGAGGTGTCCGCCCAAAAGATCTCTCCACTCTTGGGATCCCTTTTCCAAATGGGACGGCCAGCGTCTGGCATACGGTTTGACGGAAGTCTTGAGGTCCGCCAACGTGAGTTTCCCATTGGCGACGGCGATAATATCGGGCGCCCCGGCCCAAGCTCTTCCTTCTGAATCACTGCCCCATACACGAGCAACATCGTCGCTGCCAAGAGTGAATTTAAATTTGTCCAAAACAGGAGATTCTGCCCATAGTACTTCTTCGAATTGGTCGAGCACCTGGGGCATTCCCTGCCAGAACTCTGCGTATTCTGCTGGGATCTTAGGCTCTTTATCTCCTTTGAGATAACACTCCATGCCATAGTGAATGGCGGTACCACGTTCAGCTGCCTTTTCTTTAACACCTGGGTTTGCCTTAGACCACATTTCTAGTTTTTTCTTGTTCGCTTCTGAAGCAGTCTGCGACAAGATAGTAGTGACTGACGGCGCTGGGCCAGTTTCTAGCGGAGTTGTGTAGTGACGTTTACCGTTAAGCGTAATTCGAGCTGCAGTCTTATTGATTTCCTGCATCAACTCAGGATTATCTGGCATCTCTAACCGTATTTATTACAGAGAATGTAACACGCCTAAACTAAAAATGTGACCTGAGGTAGCCTAATCCTGTTCGTGAAGGAATTCGAATTGACAATTAAGCTTTTCCTCGGCGGGTTTTTATTGTTTTCGGTTGCGGATATTATTATTGCAATGGTTCACTTGCATCGAGTGGCAGGATGAGTAACCCGAACCTTACTGTACGGTTTTTCTATACCGATGAAGATTACCATCCGGCTAAGATACTCGGATGGGATGACTTTGAAACGATCGAAGCCGATCTTTACGAAGATCATCTAGTCCAAAACAACATCCCTTACAAGAGGGAAAATCTCGTAGGAAAAACAAATGGCGGTATCAACGCAAGTTCAAGAGTCAATTGATGAAGCAGTACGTTCACTGCGTGAAGGTTTAGCGTTCGCCGCCAGAACTGAATCAGCTGTGATTGTTCAAGCGATTGGTGAACAGATCACCCGCCTGGAACACCTAGGCCAACTCGATGATTTAATTGCAAAGTTTGAAACTGAAATTATTAAAAAGTCTAAGTAACGTTGTAGCATTTATTACGAGGCTATAGTCGACAGCCTCATTTCTTGTCGTTTATCAAAACGTCTTCGAAGAGAACAACGGTTACGGAATATTCAGCGGGTTAATCACCCGCTTTTTTGTTATCATTTTTAAAAGGAATAAATATTAGTGGCTTCAAGAGAGGCAAACTTAAAGCATCGATATGGCATTACGTTAGTTGACTACAACGAAATGCTTTTAGAACAGAACTGTCGATGCAAAATTTGTGACGTAGAAAGCAGTGACCTGGTGGTAGACCACTGCCACAAATCAGGTGATGTCCGTGGTTTGTTATGTAATAACTGCAATCGAGGACTTGGAATGTTTAAGGATAGTCCTGAGAGAATGGAGAGAGCAGCTCAATATATTATTGAAACCAAAAACGAAGAGGCTCTATCCTTATCGTCCCCCACTATTTCTGGAGGACATGCAGAAAGTAAATCAGCAACCGCGTAACATCGCTTTGATTTGCCAAGCAGATTTAAAAGATTCACCAACTAATTCAGCACAGTAGTTTTCAACATCAGGTGCTTTGATCTTTTTAGCCACTTCACCTACACGCTTGGCATCCATGCCATAGGTTTCTAGGTTTTTGTAATAAGTGATGAGCATCGCAGGACCTTCGTAGGCTTTGACATGCTCAAGTTTTTTATTTGCCTTCAGCAGTCCCTGTTCACACATTGGAAGAAGGAAATCGAGAGAACGAACGAGTTCACCCACACTATCAAGTTCTTCTTGGTGCTTTTGATATTGTTTCTTGGTGAACTTGTGTACCGCAAGGAACTCTGGACCTTCGAAGTTCAGATGTATCAAGTGCGATTGCAACATCAAGTGAGCAGCTTGGCTCGTCAAGTTGATCAATTCATTAGCAAGTCGAGCTACGGGTTCACGCTTACTCTGGGGTTGGGGCTCATTGCTTACGGGTTCTGGCTCCCGTTGCGCAGTGGGTTCCGTTGGCTGAGGAGGAGTCCCTGCGAACATGATCTGTACTTATATCTAATGTTGTCTATTCTAAAATAGAACGTATTAATAGGTTATAAAATGAACATCTTCGAGTATTTAGACGCAGAATCACCTGAGATCAATCATGCATTAGCTCATGGTTTTAGGAAAGGAGATAGCAGTGCAGTAGGTCGTGCTTTATTAGAAGAAATTAGAGCAAGAAAAACCCTGGTTAAACAGTTAGCTACTCAGGTAAGAGCTGTTGAAGCAGTTGATAGGCAAACAATTGACACAAGTGGATTGCAAGCCAACATTGATCAACAAGGGGAAACTCTTAATCAACAAAGAGAAACTCTTAGTCAGCAAGGAGAAACTCTTAGTCAGCAAGGAGAAACTCTTAGTCAGCAAGGAGAAACTCTTAGTCAGCAAGGAGAAACTCTTAGTCAGCAAATAGAAACTCTTAGTCAGCAAGGGGAAACTCTTAGTCAGCAACAAGAAAGCATTAATGAACAGCTGGAATTAATTAACCTTCAACAAGAATTAATTGATCAACAACAAGAAGAAAGCTCTAATCAACTATTAAAGATTGGAGAACTGGAACAGGATGTAGCAGATGCAAACAGTAGAATTGATGTATTAATTTCTGGATTAACAAGTTTATTACAGCGGTTAGAATAATAAATAAGTAGGTTAAATAGTAATGACGGATAGCAGGGAAATTTTTGAAGCAGCCGCTGAAATTGGCGTTGCCAAAAATTATAACGGCAGACATTTCTCGCAAATCTTTAAAGGCATTCGTGACTTTATTGGCGACGCAATGGCAGAGGCTGGTCGCGATCCTATTATTGACGATGGAAATACTGGAGCACTACCGCCAACAGAGTATCCAGATCCTGAAAATCCTGATTTAGAAGTTGGTGATATTTGGATTGATGCCAATGGCGGTTTAACTATTTACTACGACGGTCAATGGAATCAAGTTAAGGTCTACACAAAGAACACATTACCTGGCGATAATTCACCACTGAGAATCGATTATATCGAAGCACCTAACGGTGAAAAGTTTTATACCCAAGAAGAATATAACCAATGGCTTTATACCCGTACTGATCGTCGCCCGATTATTAAAGATTCTGCACCAACACTCCATCCTGATTTCCCTGCGTATCCGCTACGTGCAGGCGATTACTGGATTGATACCACCAACAATCACCTTTTCTACTGGGAAGGTACCGCGTGGTTACCGATCGAGAATGACGGCGGTCGCAGTCCAATTTTTGACGATACGCCACCAATAGTACACCCTGATTACGACGCTCCTGACAACGAACTTGAAGTTGGCGATATCTGGTATGACACCGAAAATAACTTTAAGCAGCACATCTGGGACGGCAATGAGTGGATAGCTATTGTTCCCAATCGCATTGAAGCCTTTACGCGTTTTTACGAGTCAGTTGATCCTGCCCTGTACAACAGCGGCAACGATGCTACTTGTGCATTGACCGGTGGTGCGACGATCGACACGATCACCAACATAAAGTTTTCTGGTACTGATTCCCAAAGCAAAGTCCGCTATCTGTACAAAGTTAATGAGAACATTCTGATTGAGGATGAGCGCAACGGTGCCTACGCTGTTTTACGCGTCACTGTAGTTAATGGCCCAGGTGATTACGATGTAGAACTTGATCATTACAATGGCTACGGCGAACTTGAAATAGATCAGTTTTACGCTTTTAGTTCTGCAGCAGATCGCAGTGCAATTCCCGATGTAGGTGATGACGACCAGCAACCTGGAACGCTTGACGATCGTTACGTCAACGAAAAAGGTGGTGACTCTATGGAGGGTCCGCTAAAAGTTACAGGTCTGCGTAGTAATCCTACTGGTCCTGAAAGTACCGTTGAAACACTCAACGTAGACAGCGGTCAAAACAGTTCCTTGAACTTC
>Ga0098074_1000487_pt1 | contig 26649 bp, 24 predicted proteins | sample 32_taG_FD_75064 | JGI IMG/M metagenome (GOLD analysis project Ga0098074, IMG submission 75064) | Marine viral communities from the Gulf of Mexico - 32_GoM_OMZ_CsCl metaG | ecosystem: Environmental > Aquatic > Marine > Oceanic | place: Atlantic Ocean: Gulf of Mexico | collected 2015-07-12
GCTTTATTTGACGCTTTTCCTGAAATATATGGTCCAGTAGGCGGAAGATCATCTTGTCTCGCTTCTATATACGAGAACCTATCACGAGAACTAATCTCAGCTATCCTTCCGCCATTGACACCAAACCACGCCGCAATGTCGTGCTGCCTATCGCCTCGCTCTAACATTCCTTTAATAATAGCTGCATCTTCGTTTGTGAGAGAAATTCCACTTCTTTCTGCACGACTCATCTTTTACTCCTCAAGTTAATTAAAATTTACCTTAGGTCCATGTTTACTGACGGCATCATATATATATGATATAAAAAACATATGAAAAAATCAGCACAAAACTTATCTCATGCAGTAATGGCTCAGCGTACAGAATCCTCTGATAGTTTCGATAATTTTCCTACACCGCCATGGGCTACACGCGCTCTTTTTGAACAAATACTTACTAAATATAATTTAGAAGATATGTCGTGCTTAGAGCCTGCATGCGGTGCTGGACACATGGCAGAGGTTCATAAAGAATATTTTAAAAATGTTTTTGCAAGCGACATATTTCCTTACGGCTATGGAGAGGTAGTCGATTTTTTAGATGGTGATTACCCGCATTCTGAATTTGATTGGATTATAACGAATCCTCCTTTTAAACTAGCAGAAGACTTTATTGCAAAGAGCTTATCTATAGCAAAGGAAGGCGTCGCAATGCTTACGAGAACGGTCTTCCTTGAAAGTGTTGGTAGGTATGAACGTTTATTCAGGCATACACCGCCATCAGTCGCCGCACAATTTTGTGAAAGAGTCCCAATGGTTAAAGGGAGGCTTGACTCAAAAGCAACAACAGCAACTGGTTATGCTTGGATTGTGTGGGAAAAAAGGCATGATAATGTTCTTCCTCGCCTAGAATGGATCTCTCCGTGCAGAAGAAAACTTGAGCGTGAGGGTGATTATGTGGAACTAGTGAGTTCATTGACAGAGAAAGAAAACGATAAGATATTTGGCTCTTCACAGGGGAAACTTCTATAATATTAAATTCCCAATTATAAAAAATTGCAGAAAACATGAAAGATGTAAGTGCTCACCTGATAGACTTTATGAATGAGCAAGTGGAATATACGGGTCGTTTTTTCTTGGATGCTATTCGCCCTATATATGGAACCACAAGTCGACAAGAACCGGATCACATAGGAAGTTGCATCCTTTTAAACGTAGAGGGTGGAAAAATTTTACTTACCGCAGCTCACGTTATTGACGAGAATAAATATTCAAGCCTGTATGTTGGTGGAAGCGGTGCTAAAAGCTCAGATGACGGCGAGTTGGTTCTAATAGAAGGTGACTTTTACGCAACTAATAAAATTGAAGAAAGCCGTGATAAAGATCATTATGACTTTGCCTTTTGGCAGCTGGATCAGCGCACTATAGATAAGCTAGGTGCGGTAAAGTTTATTGATGAAAATCATATGATGATCGAATCAAGTATAGGTGTTAATGATTTTTTTCTCGCTTTAGGTTACCCGAATACCAAAAATAAGAAGGTTAATAATTATACATGTCATGTATCTTCTTTGCTGTGGCATTATTGGGGTCAGGTAAAGACGAGCGAGGCTCTATCCAAAAAGCTTAGTATCACAGGCGAAAATCATCTTTATTTACACTACGATTTTAAAAAATCTGCCACATCTGATGGAAAAATAATAACGGCTACAAAACCTACGGGCGTTAGCGGGGGCGTAATTATTAATATAGAATTTCCAACTTTGGATAAGTTGCAGAATAACCGCTATGTTAAAGGGGTGGTGGCAGGGTTAATTATTGAAGGGCATAAAGATCATAAAGCTATGGTTTGTACGAAGATGTCTATAATATTAAAAGCGGTTTATTCTAATATTCAAAACCCAAGTAAATAAGCACTACTTCGTTCGGAATTATTTTCAAACTATAAAAACTAAGGGTAAAATTATGGATCAACTATATCAGAGTTTATATGAAGAAGGCTTTCGGGTGCGTACACCTATATTTCCTTTGTATTCTCAGGTTCAGGCTGTGTTGCCTGTTTGGGATGGCTGCACAAAAACAGATGTGTATAGAATGATTCAGTCTATACTAGAGATAACTGGTACGCCTCAAAACCCAATGGATTGGACTGATCCCGATACATGGATTTCGGAAAGAATGGGCGGCAATTATAAGCAACTTGCGCAAAAGACATGGAATGAAACGAATGGTTTAGTGAACCCTCGCCATTCATACGGGGTTTATATGTTTATCAATAAATTCGGCTTGTTAAATGTTGATCCTGTTACAGATGTATATGAGCTAAGCGACAGAGGTAAGGCTTTTTTGAAGAGGGATGATAATCACCTGTCCCATATTGATGAAATTGAAGGTTTAACAAAATTGCTTGCCATTATTTCAGAAAAGCAGCCCGCTAAAAGAAGCGATATAATAGAGGATTGGAAGGAGTACCTTCATGATAATTCTAAATTTGGGACCAAATCGACTATCAGCGATTCATTGGGGCGGCGTATAAACAACCTTCTTGATCGCGATCTCCTGCAACGCAATGGAAATTATTATACTCTGGCTCAGGCAGGACAAAAAAAGGCGGAGAAGGCTGAAGCAAATAGTGACCCTAAAAAAGAAGCGATCAGGGCGTTCCGTAATTATAATGAGGAGCAAAAACAAACGTTTCTTGATCGTTTGATGACTATACACCCTACAAAATTCGAAGAATTTGTCGGCGAGTTATTGGAAGCTCTAGAATATCAAGATGTGGTTGTCACTAAACAAAGCGGTGATAAAGGAATTGATGTTATTGGCAAAGCTCAGTTTGGTATTACTGAAATAGTAGAAGTGATACAGGTAAAGCGTACAAAGAGCACTATAACTAGACCTATATTAGATCAGTTGCGCGGTGCGGCCCAGCTTCAAGGTGCTTTGAAAGGAACAATTATTACACTCGGTAAATTCGCAAAGGGCTGTAAAGAGGCTGCATTACACCCCGGTGCAATGCCAGTAACCTTGATTGACGGTAATAAATTATTCGAAATCTTAAAGGATCATGAAGTCGGTGTGCGCAAATCTGAAATGTTTTTGATTGATATAGATGAAAGCTTTTTTAACCAATTTGAAGAATCTTTATAAACAGGTTGCAATGGCTGCAAATGATCTAGCCTTTTATGAAGAAAATGTCTTTGTATTCCGCTTCAACACAGGTTCGAATCCCATTTTCAATCAATTGGGACGGGTGGCTTTTATAGGGGTATCGATTGGTGGTATTGTTTTCGGCAATGGAAAGCATTGGTTTTTCAACATGATGTATTAAGGATTAAAACTCCGTACGGGCCTGCGCGTCTATCAAAAGGAATAAAAAATGAATAATAGCACATTGCCTGAAACTGGATTTGTAAGGCTGTCTACCATCTTAAACATTATCCCTGTATCAAAATCTACATGGTGGGCAGGGGTGAAAGATGGGCGCTTTCCCAAATCGGTCAAGATCGGTCCCAAAATCACAGCGTGGCGCGTTGAAGATATTAGAGAGCTTATGGCTTCATTTGGAAATTGAAATAGTGGTTCAGTGCTGACATTCATTGTATGAAGAGTTACAATGGTGCAAATTTGGTGCAAATCGTTTTGAAAAGCCATGAATAGCAGTGATAAGCAATGAAATAAAAATATAATTGTTTCAAGGCGTTAATTATCTCTGTTTATCACTGGTTATTGTGATTTATCAATAAAAAACACCTTTTAATCAGTAGGTCGAGGGTTCGAATCCCTCAGCGACCACTTTTCTTCTCCCATACAATCCGATATACTCCAAAAACACTAGGAAATCTGGCGGTTACAGAACTTTTGTTTGTTCTTTGCTGTCCGATGTTAATGGAATAAATCCAAAACGGAATCAGGTACATTTTCGGGTATCTGGTATTGTTGGAAAAGGAGACACCTGATTAAACTTACGAACATCACTGTCAGCAACGCAAAGCCTAGAGCGCTTGTCTATAGAATGACTGATGGCAAGCGCTGTTTCTTTCCGAAGCGTCAAACTCTTCTATCAGGCTTAATTAAGGTGATTTAACCTCGGTCTCTACCCGCGCGACGGTTTTTTCGCCTTGTTTGATGAGTTTTTCGCCTTTATTGACTTTGGTTTGGCCACTTTTTATTTCTTTGCGGCCTTCTTTGACCAGCTTTTCACCTTTTTCGATGTTGTCTTGGCCTTCTTGCCAGCTCTGACCCAGCGTGGCGTATTGCGCGCCTTGGGATTGCAATTGTTGGCCAAGGGTCGGTTCGTTTGCCGTGCAAGCAGAGAGCCCGATGCCTGAGAGTGTTATAAAGCCGATAGTCAAAATTTGTTTGTTCATTTTAGTCTCCTTTGTCGCACATAACCTAAACCCTAAGAATACTATTTCAAGCGTTGTGCCTATTAAATGCCTTTTTGCTGCACTGCAAATTGACTTTAGGCCGCGCAAGTCAATACTTTATGACTTAATATAATAATCGCAGATTGCCTGAGTGGGGAGCACATAAAATGTCTAAGAAGAGTTTAGCAACAGAGGAGGAACGCACAGCGCTGGAGGTTGGAACCGTTGGTTGGGAAGCGTCTTTTGTCAATGGCCGCCCCGAGCACAAGGATTTGCGCCGCATCGCAGAGATAGAAGGCCTTAGCGACGAAGAGAAGAGCTACATTGATAACGAGGTTGAGGATCTTTGTGCGATCATCAAGGACTGGGAAATCTGGGAGAGCGATGAGAAAATGGCGCCCCCTGAAGTGATTGAGAGAATGAAATCCATCGGTCTTTTTGGTTTGGGCGTTCCCAAAGAATACGGTGGAAAGGGGTTTTCCGAGCAGGCCCACGCAACAATCATTAAAAAATTAGCCAGCCGCAGTTTTGCCGCAGGCATTATTCCGATGGTGATTAATTCCCTCGGCCCGGGCAAACTGGTCCACGAATACGGAACGCAGGAACAAAAAGACGCAATCTTGCCTAAAATCGCCAGCGGCGAGTATATCACCTGTTTTGGCGCGACCGAGCCGAATGCGGGATCGGATTTGTTTGGCGGGATGAGCTCTACAGGTGTCCTGAAAAAGGACGAGGGCGGTGAGCTCTATATTCATATAGAAAACCTTGATAAGCGATATATTACTTTGGCGCCAATCGCCAATTTACTGGGCGTGGCTTATATGTTGAAAGATCCGGATAATTTTCTGGGCCGCGATCAAGAAGATGTTGGAATGACATTTTCGTTGGTACCGCGCGAGACCGAAGGTTTGATAGCCGATAAACGACTGCGCCCCAATGGTGTGCCGTTCCCGAACGGTGTTATCCAAGGCAATGTAAAGCTGTCGACAGACGGCATTATCGGCGGCCTCGAAAGCGCAGGCCAGCATCAACGTTATTTGCAGGAATGTTTAGCCATCGGGCGCGGTATTTCATTGCCGAGTTCGGCCACAGCGGCGCTGGAAGTTGCATCTTTGTCTGCAGGCGCGTTTGCCGGTACCCGCACGCAGTTTAACCGTACACTAAAAGACATGGAAGGGCTGGAAGAGCCTTTGGCACGCATCGCCGGTTATACCTATATGGCGCAGGCCGTGAGCACGATTGCCGCCAAAACGGTTGATGATGGCGCGATGCCGACCGTGTCCTCCGCGATTGCGAAAAACCATCTGGTTGCCATGATGGAAGAGGGGCTGAATGATGCCGAGCGCCTTCTTTGCGGTAAAGGCGTGATGGATGGTCCGTCAAACCCTATAAACCGCTCTATCCGCGCCATTCCTGTGGCGCACGCTGTGGAAGGTGCCTATTATCTTACGAAGCACCTTATTATCGGGGTGCAGGGCTTAATGCGTTCACACAAACATGCGCGCCATATTTTTAATGCGCTTGAAGACAACAATATGCTTGGTCTTGCCAAACATGCCGTGCCGATGGTGGCCGAGACGGGGTATAGCTGGGGTAAAGCCATGCTGCCGAGTATTGTCCATGGCGGCGGGTATGATGATGTCGATCCGAAAACCAAACATTTCTATCGCCATATTAACCGCATGAGTAAAGCCATGCAGATGGCAACCAATGTTTCTATCATGCATTTGCAAAAAGGCCTCATGGCGCGCGGACGTACAGCCGGGCGTCTTGGTGATGTTATGAGCTATATGTACATGGCCGCTTGTACGTTGAACGAGTTCGAGGCCAATGGCAGGCCGGAAGAGGAACGTGATTTGCTGGAATGGTCCATGCGCCATTGCTTGTATAAATCCGAAGAAGCTTTCGATGATTTCTTGAAAAACTATCCGAATAAGAAAACGAAAAAAGTAACGCTGGCCGATGGCACGGAAGAAAAAGTAACGGCCAAGAATGTGATTTTGAGCGAGTTTATGCGTGCGGCAATCTTTCCTATCTATCAATTCCGCTCTCGCAACTGGAAGCCGGATGATATTCTGGAGCACCGCGTGGCCAGCACGATTACCCGCCCATCCAAGGCGCGTGCGACTTTGACCAAAGATGTTTACCGCCCGACCGATCCGAATACCGAGGCTCTGGCAGCTTTTGATGACGCATTGGAAAAGTGGACGAAGGTTCTGCCGATCTTGCGTCAAGCCGCACAGGAAAAACGTGATTATACGGAAGACGAGCTGGCGATCGTTACAGCGGCACGCGCGGCGCAGGAAAAAATCGTGGCCGTTGATGAATTCGAAATGGATGCCAAGACATTGGCGCGCCCTGCATTAGAACGCTAGGGCTTTTAATCTCATAAAATATACAGGCAAGGGCGTTTGATACGCTCTTGCTTTTTTTTGCGCCGCGGCACATTATGCGCTTATGGAAGACGATAAAATACAAAGACATGCACACAGAACCACAACCGAAAGCGTGGTGGATGATCATGTCAATGGCGGGCGCACTTTAGGGCAGCGTTTGCGCGGCTATTTTCTGGCCGGTATTTTGGTCGCCGCGCCGATCAGCATCACCATCTACCTGACCTATATTTTCTTTAATTTTGTCGACAGCACGGTTGCGAAAATCCTACCCAAGGAATCCTATGAAGGGGTTTACGGTACCACCACGATACCGGGTATTGGCATTTTGATCGCGATCGTTTTCTTTATCTTTGTTGGGTGGTTCGCGACCAATTTCTTCGGGCGCCTTTTTATCCGTGCCTCGGAATATATCGTCAACCGGATGCCTATTATCCGCACGCTTTATAATGCCACAAAACAGATTTTCGAAACTGTTATGGCCAGTAAGTCGCAGGCTTTCCGCGAGCCTGTGATGATGGAATATCCACGTAAGGGTGTCTGGTCTATCGGTTTTGTAACGGGACGCACAGAAGGTGAGGTGCAGCGCATAACAGAGAACGAGACGATAAACGTATTCGTGCCGACAACGCCGAACCCGACATCGGGGTATTTGCTTTTTGTTCCGAAAAAGGAGCTGAAATATCTGGATATGAGTGTTGAGGAAGCGATCAAACTGGTCGTATCCGCTGGTATTATTACGCCGCCCGATCCGGTCGAGATAGAAGCGCAGACCAAGGCCGCAAAGCTGGCCGCTGAGAAAAAGGCTAGAGCCCCAAAGGCGGTCAAGGCCAAGGCCGTATCAAGTCCAAAAAAACCAAAGTCATAAAACATGTTTGACCACATTCGCTCAATACAATCGCGCGATCCGATTATGCCGACCTTTATGGAAGTGTTATTGGGATATAACGGCTACCACGCAGCCTGTTGGCACCGCTTTAGTCATATATTATGGGGTATGAAGCTGCGCGCTCTGGCACGGCTCAGCTCCAATTTTGCGCGCATGATCACAGGCGTTGAAATTCATCCTCAGGCGCAAATAGGCAAGCGCCTGTTTATTGATCATGGTACCGGGTGCGTCATTGGTCAGACTGCGATCATTGGCGATGATGTAACGCTTTATCACGGCGTAACCCTTGGCGGTGTGGGCAGTGATAGCAAAAATGCCAGCAAGACCGAAAAGCGCCACCCCACCATTGAAAACGGTGTGATGATCGGCGCAGGCGCCCAGATTTTGGGAGATATCACCATCGGTGAAAACGCCAAAGTCGGATCAAATTCCGTTGTGGTGCAGGATATTCCCGCCGGATGCACGGCAATCGGTATTCCGGCCAAAATTATCTGCAAGGAAGGCCGTGGGGCAGGGGCCTACGGTATGCCCACAATCGAGGATTGGGTTATTTAAAAAGTTTAGTCATCATCATTGCTGGTATTTGGTTGCGTGATAGCGTTGCCAATAACACTGCCCCCAATGTGTTATCGTGAACGCTTAACTGCATTATAAAAACCTTAATTAAGTTTTGACGCCATAAATCATTTTATGTAAAATATAAAGATGGGTATTGGTTGGGATTTAGATAAAGTGTTGTGTGGCCGCACAGCCGTAGAGTTCGTGAGGGAAAATTTCCCTGACGTGACTTTTAATGAGGTCTATGGCCGCACTATATGTTTAATACCCGATCACTTTACAACTGAATATCAAGCGCCGTTTTTTCAAGCTTTCCGCAATCTGTTTCAAGTCGAGCTTCAGCAAAAAGTAGTAGAGCTCAAGCCTGTGCGCGGCGTAGGTGATAGCAATGAGCAGAGCGCTCAAGACATGTTGCGCCAAATATTTGAATATGATTTCGAGGACTGCAATACAGGGCGCGGCCGTTTGGTTCGATACAGCGCCGAAAACTATGGCTATGCAAAGCCAGTAGCCGGCAAAAAGTACAAGGTTTATTCAGCGCAGGATGGGGATGGCGAATTGGCCACACGCTCTTCTGTGTCTTTAGCGACGACCTTCAATAGCAAATGGATTGTTGGTGTTCATACCTATGAATGTGTTCCAAGCGGGGAACGTTACAATTATCAACCTTCGTATGTATTGCGGGATAGCGTGGCTTTATTATTGGTTCCGCATGATCGTGTGCAATAATTTAACCGCTTCCTAGATATTTTATCGCTTGATCGCGCTCGAACAGATAAAGCAACGTTTTGAGGGCTGCTCCGCGTTCACTCTCGAGCTTAGGGTCTTTGTCGATAATCAAACGGGCGTCATCGCGCGCGGTGGCGATCAGGTCGGCGTGTTCAGAAGGGATCGCCAGCCTGAATTCAATAACGCCGCTTTGACGTGTCCCCAGTATATCGCCCGCACCGCGTAATTGCAGGTCTTTCTCGGCGATGATAAAGCCGTCCTCGGTCTCTCGCATAGTGGCAAGGCGCTCTTTTGCCGTTTCCCCGAGTGGGCCGTGATACAGTAAGAAGCAATAGGATTTGTCCGCTCCACGCCCGACGCGCCCGCGGAGCTGGTGGAGCTGAGAGAGGCCGAAACGCTCGGCATGTTCGATCACCATGATGGTGGCCTCGGGCACATTCACGCCGACCTCGATCACGGTGGTGGCGACTAGAATAGCGGTCTCTCCGGCAATGAATTTCGCCATTACCGCGTCTTTTTCCTCGCCCTTCATGCGCCCGTGAATAAGGCCGATTTTATCCGCGCCAAAAAAATGCACCAACACATCGTAACGCTCCTGCGCGGCGGCCAGATCAATTTTTTCCGATTCCTCGACCAACGGACACACCCAATATACGCGCGCGCCACTCTCGATCTGACGCTTAAGTCCCGCTATCATGTCTTCCATCTTTTCGCCCGGGATCAGCAGCGTATCAATCGGTTTACGTCCCGGCGGCTTCTCATCCAATCGCGAGACATCCATGTCGCCATACGCCGTGAGGGTCAGCGTGCGCGGAATAGGCGTGGCGGTCATGACGAGTACATCCGTGCCTTTGCCTTTGCCGGAGAGCGCCAAGCGTTGATGCACGCCGAAACGGTGCTGTTCGTCAATAACAGCAAGCCCCAGATCATCAAAGGTCACAGCCTCTTGAAATATTGCGTGGGTGCCGATGATAACCTGCGCTGCGCCGCTACGGATTTGTGCCAGCAGGGTCTCGCGCGCTTTGCCTTTGTCGCGCCCTGTCAAGACAATCACGCGAATTCCGGCTTGTTCCAGCAGAGGCCGGAGGCTCTCGTAATGCTGGCGGGCGAGAATTTCTGTGGGCGCCATCATCGCGGCCTGCGCGCCGCTTTCGATCGCGCGCAGCATCGCCATAGCGGCAACAATTGTCTTCCCGCTGCCGACATCACCTTGCAGAAGGCGCAGCATTTTAAACGGCGCGCCCATATCGGCGTCAATTTCTTCCAACGAGCGTTTTTGCGCGCCCGTAAGATCAAAGGGCAAAAACGCGGTTAATTTGGCACGCAATGCGCCTGTACCATGAAAAGCGCGCCCCGCCTTTTTACGCTGTCGGTCGCGCACAAGAGCAAGGGTTAGCTGGTTGGATAACAGCTCGTCATAAGCCAGTCTCGCGCGGGCGGGGTGGTTGGGCTCCAGTCCGTTCGAACCAGGCGGATTGTGAACATCGCGCACCGCCACATCCCAGTCGGGCCAGTTGTTGCGACGTTTGTATTCTGGATCGCACCATTCAGGTAGCGCACTTACGAAGCCTAGAGCGCCGTCCATAGCCTTGCGCACGGTTTTGTTCGTTATGCCTTGTGTGAGAGGGTAAACAGGCTCTACGGCCTCCAGCGTGGCGCGTTCCTCGGGTGGGGCCATGTCGGGATGCACCATTTGCGCTGTGCCTTGAAAATATTCGATCTTGCCGCTGATGATCCGCTGCGCGCCCTCGGGCAGCTGTTTTTTGATCCAGTCCTTATTGGCATGAAAGAAGGTGACGTTAATTACGCCCGTCTCGTCCGAGCATTGCACGCGGTAGGGCTGTGCGCGCTTTGCGTTCGGATAATGCTTGCCCACAGTAACTTCCATAGTCGCAATCCTGCCATTGGGGGCATCCTTGATTTTGGGCGCAAAGCGGCGGTCAATAATATCAATCGGCAGGTGAAAGAGGAGGTCGAGCACCTTTGGCCCGCCCAGCAGCTTTTCAAACAGCTTGGCATTTTTCGGCCCGACACCGGGCAGGGTGGTCAGGGCGCGAAAGACCGGATCAAGGCTGAAGGGGCGTTGTGACATGGCCACCAATATAAACGCTGCGGAGGAGGGGGGACAGGATTTTTTCAAATATCGTTTGTGCTATTTCGCTTAGTGATTAATATAGCGCCTATGAGTGATACGACCGAAAATATGCGCAAGCGCCTGATCTTCCGCTCCGAGCACCGCGGCACCAAGGAAATGGATTTGCTGCTGGGCAGTTTTGCCAAGAAGCACGTGCCGGATTTTAACGAAGCGGAACTGGCCGAATATGAGGCTCTTCTGGAAGAAAACGATCCCGATTTATATAATTGGATCACCGAGCAGGAAGATCCTCCCGCCAATGTAGCGGGCTATTCGATGTTCCCGAAAATCGTCGGGCATAAGTACCGCTATTAAAGTTTTTTGAAAATTGCGTAATACGAATAGCCGCCAAAAAGATGGTGCAGCTTTAACGTGCCCTTGCCCTGCTTTTTCAGGGCATAGAGATGGGCTTCAATTTCGGGCTTATAATACACATGGAACATGCGCAACCACCAAAAAATTATGGCGCGGGCGGGGGCAGGTAGCGCGGCCAGCGAGCCAAAATCAATGATGTGGATTTCTCCGCCAACAGGTAGCAACTCCAATGCGTGATCAAACGATTCTTGCCACGGTGGAATAATTGAGAGGGAGTAGGAAAAAATGAATTTATCGACAGGTTTATTGAGGGAGAAAAGGGTCTGCGGATCAAATGATTGCGCAAAGCCTTGCTTGATCGAGACGCTATCCTGAAGATTGTGTTTATCCAGTGAGCTCTGCGCCGTTTTTAACATTTCATCTGAGGCGTCAATGCCAAAAAAATTGTTAGACGGGTAGTTTTGCGCCAGCTTGATCAAGTTACGGGCTGTGCCGCATCCGACCTCACAAACGACATCATCGACGGCTGGTCTTAAACGGCGTATCAGAACGTCACGGCCAAGCAGGTAATACTTACGAGACGCATCGTATATATGACGTGTCCACCGGTACATCCTGTTCATATTGCCGCGCATCTGGCTTTCGGTGATGGTCTTGTCTTGAGACATCACTTTAACTGGCCTCTTATGTTTTCTTCTTGGCTTTGGATTTTTGTAATCCAATCTCGCCGCCCAATGTGTAGACGTGGAATCCACCATAAATAGAGGAACGGTCTTTTGCGACCGCTGCAGCCGAAATGGTCGGGTCGTAATGAAATTTGGACAAGATTTCTGGCTCGAGCGCTTCGGTTAGAGGGCTGTCTTCACCCGCGGTGCGGAAAATTACGCGCGCGCCCGGCGCCCCTGTGCGCACTACTTCTCTCCAAAGGGCATTAAGCTGGTCATCATTCATCCAGTCCTGTGCATCAAGGAACACATAGCAATCCAGCGATTCTTGCGGTTGGGAGCCTAGGAAATCCGTGATAGAGGTGTGGAAGACCTCCGCGCGCTCGGCATTTGCTTTGATCTTCAGGTAATTTTCTTCGGTCAGATAACGCGGCACGGCCAGTCTCTTTTCACGGTCATAACCGCGGCCAAAGGCCTGCCAAGCGAAATAATTGTCCTGTATCGGAAATTCACAAGCGAGGCGTCGCAGGCGGGCGCAAAGCACATCGGCCATCTCTTCCTTGCCTTTCAGCTCGTCAAACTGTGATGGCGGAATGCCGAGCCCGTAAAGAGCGGGTGGCATATTGCAGACGAAGCGAACGAATTTCTTATCGAAGATCGGGGCGAGCGTGCGATTGAAAATCTCTTCCTGCTCTTGCATGTTTGTGGCGGTCAAAATCTCACGTGGGTCATGGCCATAAAATTTTGCCACAACATGAACGGCGCTGATAAAGCGGCCAAGCAAACCAAATTGATAGACATTTTTGCGGAAGTAATTGATGCGCTTTTCGCCTGTAATGTGGCGGCCTTCCCAATATTTGCGGGAAAAAGGATCAAGGTTTGGTTTGATGTACTGATTATAAAGGCGAATATTGTCCTTGCTGTCGGCATGGGCAAAAAACTGAAAGAAACTATGATAGCCCGGCAAATGCTTGGCGGCGCATAATTTCAAACGCGCTAACGACACGTGGGCAGGGTTCAGATCAATCGCTTTCACAGCGGAAGGAGATTCGGTCAGATAATTCATGATGTTACAACCGCCCGAGGCAATCGTCATGATTCTGGATTTATCTTTTTCGATGTTCAGGGCTTGCAGATCGACTTCGGGATCTTCCCAGATTTGTGGATAAACAAAGCCGCGAAAGGCGAGGGTGAATAGACGTTCTTGAAAACCGCGGGCCGACATCGGGCTGTTCTTGTGTACGGCGCTGCCAAGCAGGTCTTTGGTGTTGCCTTGGTCTGCGCCAGAATCATTTGCGTTCGATACGGCAGTATCATCCTTTTTCCGAGCAGCCTGCGCCATCTTCAACACTCTTTTCGTTTGTTTCCTTGCTTGATTTGCAATCTATATATAAAAACGCAGCAGAACACAATTCGAAATGCATAAATAAAGCAAGGCAAACGTGGACAATATTGCGACAAAGCAGAGCGAAGAGAAGAGAGTGGACGTGATCTATGGCGCGCCGAGTGGTCAGGATGCGCGTATATTGGCGCAAATGGCGCGCGATATGATGCCGCAAGACCGCGTCCTCATTCACATTGCATTGGATGACCGCCGTATGGCCGAGCTGGAAGAGCTTTTGGTCTTCTTCGCGCCGGATATAAAGATTATCAAGTTTCCCGCATGGGATTGCCTGCCCTATGACCGCGTCTCACCCAGCAGCGATATCGTGGCGCAGCGCGTCTCTGCGCTGGCTGGATTGCTGGTCTGGGAACAAGAGGCCAAACGCTACCCGCGGATACTCCTAACCTCGGTCAATGCCGCCGCGCAGAAAGTTATGCCCAAAGACGCCCTGAAAGGGGCGAGTTTTAGCGCCGTCAATGGTGAGCGCCTTGATCTGGAGGCCATGCAGGAATTTCTCATTCATAACGGCTATATCCGCACCGAAACTGTGCGCGAGGCGGGGGAATATGCCATGCGCGGTGGTATTATTGACTTATTCCCGTCTGGCTTTGATGCGCCTGTGCGCCTTGATTTATTCGGTGATGAAATTGAATCGCTCCGGGCCTTTGACCCCGACACCCAGCGCAGCGGCGAAAAGCTGGAGAGTTTTTCTCTACAGCCTGTCAGCGAGCTATTTCTCGACAAACCCTCAATCTCCCGCTTCCGCAAAGGCTATCTTGAACAATTCGGCACAGTGCGCAGCGACGATCCGCTTTATGAGGCTGTATCCGAAGGGCGCCGTTATAACGGAACGGAACACTGGCTGCCGCTCTTTTACGATCATCTGGATACGGTGTTCGATTACGCCCCGAACGCGCAAATCACCTTCGATCATCACGGTGCGGAATCATATGGCGAGCGTATTGATCAGGTGGAGGATTTCTTCGCCGCACGCAAAACTATGCGCCAAGCCGCGCTAAACGGCTCCAAAAAGGAAAAATCCGTGAGCGTAAGCGGCGCGGTTTATAACCCTCTTCCCGTTGATGCGCTTTACGTTCCGCCCGCGCAGTGGGATGCGTTAAGCGCAGATGCGCAAACGCTATCCCCGTTTTCCGGTGGGAAAGAGGATGAAGCTATCGCCCGTAAAGGCCGCGATTTCGCCGATATCCGCGCCATGCCTGACGGGAATATCTTTGCGGAGTTAAAGAAACATATAACTGCACTCAATGTAAAAACCTTGCTCGCGGCTTACAGTGAAGGCTCTGCCAGCCGCCTGATTGGCTTATTGAACGAACATGGTATTGAAGCCGTTGCCTGTGCGGATTGGAGCGCGGTCAAAAAGCTAAAGCCGGGACAGATTGGTGTAATTGTTCTGGCGCTGGAGCATGGTTTTGTCGCGAATGATTTGGCTGTGCTCAGCGAGACCGATATTTTTGGTGACCGTCTGACGCGTAAATCTACCAAAAAGCGCAAGGCGGATAACTTCCTGCGCGAGGTCTCGGCGCTCAATGAGGGCGATCTGGTTGTGCATATCGACCACGGCGTTGGTAAGTTTATAGCACTGGAAACACTGAAGGCCGCCGGAACGCTGCATGATTGCCTGAAAATCGAATATGCAGGCGGGGACAAGCTTTATGTCCCTGTCGAGAGCTTGGAAGTGCTGGCACGGTTCGGCGCGGACGAAGGCAGTGTCCAACTCGACAAACTCGGCGGGGCAGGGTGGCAGGCGCGCAAGGCCAAGGTTAAGAAAGACCTGATGGCCATGGCCGATCATCTGCTCTCTATCGCCGCGGCGCGCAAGCTGAAAAAAGCGCAGAAGCTCGATATTAACGAACAAGTCTATAACCAATTCGCCGCCAAATTTCCGTACTCGGAAACCGAAGACCAAGAACGCGCTATTACCGATGTGATTGCCGATATTTCCGGTGATTACCCGATGGATCGCCTGATTTGCGGGGATGTCGGCTTTGGCAAGACCGAGGTCGCTATTCGCGCAGCTTACGTGGCGGCGATGGCGGGGGCGCAGGTGGCGCTGGTGGTGCCGACAACCTTGCTGTCGCGCCAGCACTATAACAACTTCTCCAACCGTTTCGCCGGAAGCGGCCTGCGGGTTGAACAACTCTCCCGTCTCGTTACGCCGAAAGAGGCCGATCAGGTCAAGGAAGGCTTGCGCGATGGCCATGTGAATATTGTAATCGGCACGCATGCGCTTTTCGGCAAAAATGTAAAGTTCGATAACCTCGGCCTTGTCATTGTCGATGAGGAACAACGCTTTGGCGTGAAGCAAAAAGAGCGCTTGAAAGAGATCAAATCCGATGTCCACGTCCTGACGCTCTCGGCCACACCGATCCCGCGCACTCTACAAATGTCGTTGACCGGCGTGAAGGAAATGTCGCTCATTACAACGCCGCCCGTTGACCGCTTGGCCATCCGCACCTTTGTGATGCCGTTTGATGGAATGGTGATCCGCGAGGCGCTTATGCGCGAGCATTACCGCGGCGGCCAGAGCTTTTATGTCTGCCCACGTATTAAGGACATGAAAGAACTGGAAGATAGTTTGAAAGAGTTGGTGCCGGAGCTAAAAGTCATCGCCGCACATGGCCAGATGACGCCTACGGAATTAGAAGACCGCATGACCGCCTTTTATGATGGGCAATATGACATTCTGCTCGCCACCAATATCATAGAAAGCGGGATTGATATAGCGAGCGCCAATACCATGATCGTCCACCGCGCCGATATGTTCGGCCTAGCCCAGCTGTACCAAATACGCGGGCGCATTGGCCGCTCGAAAATGCGCGCCTATGCCTATCTGACCTACCAACCGGGCTTGAAGCTCAATGATCAGGCTATGAAGCGGCTGGAGGTTATGGAAACGCTAGATACGCTGGGGGCAGGATTTCAACTTGCCAGCCATGACATGGACATTCGCGGGGCAGGGAATTTGCTGGGTGATCAGCAATCTGGCCATATCCGTGAAGTCGGTGCCGAGCTTTACCAGCAAATGCTGGAAGAAGCCGTGGCCGCCGCGCGTGAAGGTGTTGGTTTGGAAGACCTGAAACAAGAGCAATGGGCGCCGCAAATCAATTTGGGCATTTCTATCCTGATCCCCGAAAACTACGTCGAGGAACTAGGCGTGCGCATGAGCCTTTACCGCCGATTACAAGATCTGGAAACGCCGGAGGATATAGAGAGCTTCGCTGCCGAAATGATCGACCGCTTTGGTAAATTACCGGAGGAAGTCGAAAACCTTCTCTCCATCGTGGCCATCAAACAAATGTGTAAAAAGGCGGGTATATCCCATGTCGATGCGGGACCTAAGGGCGCGGTAATCGCATTCAAAGATAACACTCCGCCCAATGTCGGCGCATTAATGGGCTGGATACAATCAAAGGCCGGAACGGTTAAAATCCGACCCGACCAGAAATTATCGGTGATCCGCGTCTGGGAAAAACCGCATCACCGTGTGAACGGCGTGCGGACACTTATGAAAGAATTGGCGGCGCTGTAGGTTAAAAGCGTTGGGGCACGCGGACATCTATACATGCAACTTCGCTGGCCTCGTTACTACGGCACTCGAAACTGCGCACGGCGCGTCCATGTTTATAGGCATCACCAAGGGCATGGCCTGACCGCGCTGCGGTCTCTCTTGTTTTATCGAAACAATCGCGTAAATTGCCGGCGCCGGCCCGGCGAACACTGTTCCCATCATCTATAAAGCAGGTATCAGCAGAGCCCATATAGCGGCTCAAATCTTCACGCTCAATGATCGGTGTTTGCGCCGCGCCTGTGCTGGCAATCATGAGAGAAGCGCTGGCTGCTAGGCCAAAAAATTTGTTAAGAAGACCCATGTTTTTATAATCCCTTTTTTTATTTTTATCTTATATCAAGAGAGTTTGGAATAATATATGCGCAGCGCACAATAAAATGTAATCGCAAAAAATATGCGCCGATAACTATTTCTGTGGTACCCTAGAAGGAGAAGAAATGATAGGAGCGATAGCCTATGTCCAGAGAATATGCCGAAGGGCGCATCAAGGAAGCCTTGAAGAAAACAAGCGGTAATGCCGTGCGGGCGCGCCAACAGGTTATTGCCTGGACCTATGAAGACCCCAAACTTCTTCACGCCCTGACCAAAGCGCATTTGAGCGGCATCGTGGCCTATAATATCGAGCGTATTCTAGCGGGACGCGGCACTGCCGAATCTAACGCCCAGCAGGAATCTTCAAGCACTTCAAAATCTTCGGCCTCCCCGAAAAAAGAAGAGAGTTTCGGTGTTGAACTATTGAAAGCGGTGGCTGGCAACGGCGGCGCGCAATTCGGCCTGGAGAGCTACAGTAGCGGCGGAACAGCCCGCAAAAAAGTGTCGAAAAGTCATATAGACGCAATTAACGCTTTGACAAAAGGGCGTAAATCTCCAGAATAAGCCTATGCAAAAAGGCTCCCCTTTATTACAAAATTCCGGCTGGACGGTGGTGGAAACATTGCCGCAAGATGGCGCATTGCGTAGCTATACGCGCATAGAGCGCAATGGCAAGCGCGCGCTTTATATGGATTGTGGACCCCAAGATGTGGCTTCCGCTACGCGTCTGGCGGCTGATTTTATTCCGGTTTGCGAATGGTTGCGCTCACTTGGTTTGCGCGCGCCCGAGATTTACGAAGTTGATCTGGAGAATAATGCGGCCATTATCGAGGATTTCGGGCCCAGCTCTGTCAAGCAAGCTATTGCTAATGGCGTGGATGCTCAGCAGCTTTATAGCGATGCCGCCAAAATACTAAAAACCATTCAGGCCGCTGATTGCCCGCTGGATCTGCAGAATTACCAGAATTCCTTCATGCGCAAGGCGCGCCAACGTTTTGTGGATTGGTATGTCCCCGTGTTGCGCGGCAAGCCCAACCCGCCCGGCTTTACCGAAGAATATCACGCGCTTTGGGACGAGATCGAGCGCGGCATTGGTCCGTATAATGAATGTTTCATGCATGTTGATTTTCATGTCGAGAATTTAATGTATTTGGGCGGGGAGGGCGTCGGCTCTATCGGTATCATTGATTTTCAAGAGGGCATGTTCGGGCCCGAGGTTTATGATCTGGTCAATTTACTGGAAGATATGCGCGCCGATGTGCCGCTTGATATTCAAAAAGCGCTGCTGGAAGGCAAGCCTCAGAGTTACCTTAATTGGTACCGCGTTCTTGGCACGCAATTCCATTGCCGCCTGCTCGGGCAAATTATCCGTTGGGCGATTGTGGAAGATAAACAACAATATATGCAATATTACACCCGCCTAATCCCTTATGTGGAGCGCGCGCTGGAAGACCCCGTCCTCGCCCCGTTCAAGGCATGGCTGGAGCGAGAAAACATTATTCTTCAAGATGCCTCAACGCTGGATTGGGATGCGGCGCGGCACTTTATTGGCAAAGATGCGGTTTAAAGCAAGATTTGCACTTGATTCTCGTACCTATAGCTGTTTTTAAATACCATATTGATAATCAATTCACCTAACAATGGAGATTACCCCATGGCCCTCGTTGCTGACCGACTATCCCGCATTAAACCTTCACCGACCATCGCCGTGACGAATAAGGCGAAGGAATTGAAGGCAGCAGGTAAGGACGTGATTGGGCTGGGTGCGGGAGAGCCGGATTTTGATACCCCGGACTTCATTAAAGACGCCGCCAAGGCCGCTATGGATCGCGGCGAGACGAAATACACCGCCGTTGATGGCACGAACGAATTAAAAGACGCGATCATCGCCAAATTCAAGCGCGACAACAATCTGGACTACGCGCGCGATCAAATCACCGTGGGAACGGGCGGCAAGCAAACACTTTATAACGCGCTGATGGCCTCGGTCAATCCGGGCGATGAAGTTGTGATCCCTGCGCCGTATTGGGTGTCATACCCTGATATGGTTTTACTGGCCGAAGGCACGCCGGTTCCTGTGGCCTGTAGCAAGGAAAACGCGTTCAAATTGCAACCCGCTGATCTGGACGCGACCATTACCGATAAAACGAAATGGGTAATTCTGAACTCTCCGTCCAATCCAACCGGCGCGGCCTATAGCAAGACCGAGATGAAGGCGCTCACCGATGTGCTGGTGAAACATCCGCATGTTTACATCATGACCGATGATATGTATGAGCATCTGGTCTATGACGGCTTTGAATTCTGCACGCCTGCGGAAGTAGAGCCGAAATTATTTGACCGCACGCTGACCTGTAACGGGGTATCCAAATCCTATGCCATGACAGGATGGCGCATTGGTTATGCCGCCGGCCCGAAAGAGTTGATCAAGGCGATGGCGAAAATTCAATCACAAAGCACGTCTAATCCATGCTCGATCGCTCAGGCTGCCGCTGTTGGCGCGCTGAATGGTGATCAGTCCTTCCTGAAAGAGCGTAACGATACGTTTAAAGAGCGCCGCGATATGGTGGTGGATATGCTCAATGATTGTGAAGGTTTGGAATGCTTGAAGCCCGAGGGCGCTTTTTATGTGTACCCATCCTGCGCTGGCGTTATCGGCAAAACCACCCCCGATGGCACGCGCATCGAAACCGATGGTGATTTTGTGACCTATTTGCTGGAAAGCGTCGGCGTGGCCTGCGTGCAAGGCGAGGCATTTGGCTTGTCTCCGTGTTTCCGGATTTCCTATGCCACCTCGACAGAAAACCTGCAAGAAGCCTGCAGCCGCATCAAAACAGCCTGCGCTCAACTAAAAGGCGAAGCCAAGGCGGCTTGATTATCGGTAGCTTAGATTAAGAGGGGCCTGCGGGTAAATGTTCCGGCGCATTTAACTCGCGGTTATCATTGGCGGCAGGGGTGGCGACATAAGGCACGCCTGGGTTCTGCATTTCGTGTACATGAGATTTAATATTATTAACGATAAAATCGCGTCCGAATTTGCGTTTTCTATGCTGGCTGTGCCCACCTTCAAGTGTATGGACCTCCGCGCTCATTGCATTTGCAACCTCGTGACTATGCAGGTTATAGCTGACCTGATCCTGACGTCCCAAAACAAAAGATATGGGCATTGATTTCAGGGCTTCGGGGAAACCGCGTGCACGAACATTTTCCATCAACTCTTTGGTCGGGCCATTCATATAAAGAGCCTGCCTATGATTGGCGATTTCTTTCATCTCTTCATAGGACTGTGTTGCCGTTGCTGCCTTATAGAATTGACGCTCCAGCCACGTGGTGCCAACAGCCCGTTCACTAAATATACGGGAATAAAGCTTGGCCAGCGGCGCAAAAAGACCTGTGCTGTGATAGGCCGAGCCATAAAATGGGGAAGCGAATAAGGCACTCTCATAACGGCTTTTGAAACTTTTGGCGTTGTCTTCATCCATAAGCAGCTTGGTAAGCAAAAATCCGCCGGTTGAATGATTCGAAGCAAATCGCGGCGCGGAGGTATTGGTCAGCCCATCCAGCTCACCGTCTATATAGACGGCCTTTACAAGCTTTTCATAGTCTTCAAGATAATCGATTTCATCAAGGGGATCGGGCAGGGTGACCAGAACAACGTTTATATTATTCTCAGCCAGTTCTTCTAATAACTGTTCGTATAAAAAGGGGCTGGATTTAAAGCCTTTGACGAAATGGACTTCGGCGATCGGGTTTTCACACTCCACGGCGGTAATCAGGGTGTCGACGCCGCCGAGAGTCGCGTATTGGGTGGGGCAATGTTGAAAAGCCTTTTTTGCGCCGCGCGCTACAGATGCAAATGCGTCTCTGTTATTCTCCAAACCGTTTTCCGTTTGTTATTTCTCTTTATATTCAAAAAAGATTATACAGGAAAATGAGCCCTTTTGCATCAAAAAACGTCTAAAGAGACGGTGAGCGCCCTTTTTCAGCTTCTAAGGCACATGGTTTTTCTGGCGTTTCCGATTTTTCGCCTAAGAATCCGAAATAGGAAAGACGCCTTCCGAAAGTTAGGTAATCCATGAAATTACGCTGCTCTGGTTTGTTATCGCTGCCGAGGTTTTGCGGTGGGAAGATTGTATCTATTTTTTTAAGCTTCTTTTGGTAACAACATTCATCAATGTGGCCTTTATCAAGGGCATGACGCAGCCCTTCTTTGGCTTCATTTACCAAGATTTCCAGATGATCCCATACCATGGCCCATCCGAAATCTTCCAGCATATTTATTTTTTCATCACGGGCATCGATTAGGTTCATGTCTGTTAAGCGCTTGGGTTTGTCTCCTTCGCCCCTGCGTGATGCGGCGCGGGCAAATTCTTTACTGTAAAGCTTCAATTGGTCTTTGTATTTTTGCTTATTGAAGGTGACGTTGCGATCAACAATCTTATCTATGAATACGGCGTGCTCTTGTCCCAACTCTTCTTCCAAATCGCGTATAGCTTTGGATGTATTGAAGAGAAGGGGCACATTCAACAACGGCGCGCCTTCCGACGAATCAAGTCTGCCGAGAATTAAAAGCTTCCCCATGCGCTCGGGATCGAGGTTTGGCGGCTTCAGACCTGTGCCGATACTGACGCCGTGGCGTTTAAGTTGTCCGGTTAGTTTTTTATCGTCTATGGCTCGGGCAAATTTTCTTCTGATTTGGTTCATAGAGGCCGCCATAGTGTTCTGGGCGGCAATATCATCATAGTGTTGGTTAGAAAAAGGCGAAAAATATGGTTTGAAAATTGTTTGCGCCGGCATGCTGCGCTTGGGAATTTCGGCCAAGGGTAGATCTTTGTGCGACAAATGTCCTTCCCATTCATTGATGGGTTTAATAAGTGTATGTGCCTCTGCTTCACGTTTATTGATGTTGAAAGCTTCGGAATGGAAACCGGTAATGCAGTCGGATAATTTCGCGGAGCTTCCATCAGCATAAGTAAAACATGTGTCCAGCGCAGAATGAATATGCTCTGCGGAGAAGAAAAAGCTATCAACCCGCTCATTCGCCTTATCCAGTATTTTCTGAATAGCAGGAATAAGAGTCTTTTCCGTTAAGCCGGAATGCAGATTAAAATGGCCAGATAGGGATTTCTTTTCTTTGGGCAAGTCTTGCAAGGGTTTCTTTAAGCCTAGACGTTCCGCAATATCGCGAACTTTGGTAGTCAGGCCATCTAACGCATCGGCGAATTTTTCATCGCGGCGTTTGCCCCAGTCCCGTATAGCTTTAATGCTCTCCTCACAGCCGCGGATTTTCAGCTCCAGCTTGACCATATTGCTGTAATAATCTTCGCGGTAAGGCTCGAAAGTTTTTTGCGCAATCTCCACCAGCATTTCACTATATTGCTGGGCTGTGAATTTGGGTTTTTTTGATCCTGGCCTGATAGGCATATTCAGGGCAGCGGCTGGCGTGCTTCCGATCGAATCGCCGGCAAGCATATCGTATTGCCATGCAATCGGAACACCTGCAATTTCTTCAAGGAAAATCAAAGCTTGTGCTTGGGCAACGCCATGCACGGAACCTCCGCCCAAATAGAGCGCCCTGTAATTTATGTCATCGGATTTCAAAAAAGCCAATGAGAACCCCTGTTCAACTTATTTATTTTTTTCTTTTATATTAGAAGCAAATAATAACCATCCATCCACAAAATGCAAGGTTAGGGCATTGTGCGGCGCACTCATGGCGGGGTAACAAGGGGGGTGCAAGAGGGTTAGGACTGAAAATACCTTGTGTGTAACGACTTCAACCAGCTCTCTTTTTTCAGGTGATTGTTATCGCGGTTTCTGACTAAAGTGTCGCAGATGCGGTCAAACATAAATTGATTCTCTTCAATAATCGCATTGGCAAAACGCTCTAGCTTCTTGACGTTATCCGGGCTGGCATCGTCGATTTGCGGGGTTGGCATTGTGCCCATGAGGCCATCTTCACTGGTATGCATAGATTTGTTGAAGACATAGAGGTTATCACCCATTTCCTGGCGGAAGCTATCAACCAATGCCGATTCGGAGGCATGAAAGAGAATCTTGATAAGCGGCAGGTCATTCACCGGATCAACGACACCAAGGCCGCCATAACGGTTCCAGTCTTCCTTTTTGATGGATTTCAAATCATAGCCGGTGCCAAGGACAATCATCAGCGGTTTTGTATCTTCCGGTATGTGTTGTTTGATCGCGCCATGATAGGAAATACAGGGGTTGTCGAAAATGCTGCCGTCTATCCCCGAATACTCGGCGCGGTAATTCGTCTCCAGATGTTTGGCCTCGAAATGATGGCAGGGGAAATAGGTGGGAGCAGCGCAGCTGGCGGTGACGGCATCAAAAATAGAAACATCGGGCGTTATTTTTTGATTGCGCGGCAAGGTCATTTTTTTGAGCCAGAGCGCGTGTCCGCCCTCATCAATGAAATTATTCTTGGTGTGGACGGGGGTTTCGCTGGTTTCCCCGTCCTCAGAAAGGGCTGTTAATTGATCGCCGTCAATATTATATACGGGGATAATAAGGTTCTTGATGCTCTGATTAAGCTTTGTATCTCCATATAAAGCCCGCAGAGCGCGTTTAAGGTTTATCGGGTCGTAATGCCCATGCTTGAATAAAGAATCAAGCTGTCCGATCTTCATCGTTCGATTGTTGAAATCATGGATAAAGCCGCGGAAATCCCGAAAGCGGTCGCGCGGAAAAATCTTGATTCCATCGCGCTCGTAAAACCGTACCATGTGCCGCGCCCTAAATTTCGGGGCATAGGCATTGTCGGATTTGGGAATGTTCAGTGCGGCATTGAGTATGGAACCCGTGGAAGGACCACAAAACGTATCAACCATCTCTGCCATGCGCAAACCTGTGGTTTCTTCCATACGCGCCATAATATGCGCAGGTATAAGGCCGCGCATGCCGCCGCCGTAATTAAAGAGAATGATATGTGTGTTTTTCTTGCTGGACATGTTCTTTATCCAATATGGTAGCGCGCCTTTACAGGAAAGGAAAGCAAAAGAGCCGCAAGATGTAGAAAGTTGACAAATTTGCAAAAAAAAACCGGGTCTCTGGAATAAATTCCGGACCCGGCGAGTTGAACAGGGAGGTTTCACGTCTGGGAGACGTAGGATCTCCGAAGAGACCCTTATCAACGCATCGCGCTGATGTGTAAATTTATAACCCGTTATGCTGCTTTGCGTCTATATACATTTACTCAATGCAGCTATGCATATTATGCATACCTAGATGCAATAATGTGAGGGGCTGTCTATCAAAACACCATAATATGCTATAAATAATGAGTTTTTTGCGATGGTGCGTGCGCAGTGATCGATCTTAAAGCTCGATTTTAAACTCAGTATTGGCCACATGGCGCAGAAGAAAATCACGAAAACTTGATATTCTTCTGGAATTTCTTCGCTCTTCTGCATACACAAAAAACAAATCAAGGTCGGGCCGCGTGACTTGCGGCAGGATAATTTCAAGATTCGGATCATCTTTAATGATGTAATCGGGTAACACGGCAATACCGGCATGGTTCTTTGTCGCTTGGATCATACCATTCATTGAATTGACGAGCATGACATTGTCCTGCGCAAGGTTAATGTCTATTTCTTCCAGCAGCCAGTTTACATGCGCAAAAGGTGGCGTCGCCTGCGTGATATACCCTAAAAGCCAGTGATCATGTAAATCATGCAGGCGCTCTGGGCGGCCATGTTCATCCAGATATTCCTTACTGCCGCAAATATGAAAGCCTAGCGAGGTCAAATGACGTTGAATAAGGTCGGGCTGCTCTGGCTTGTTCATACGCAGAGCGATATCTGCTTCGCGCATACCCAGATTTAAAATGCGGTCGTCAAACAGCAGCGTCAATTGCAAGTCAGGGTGCGTGGCGCGTAAATCTCTGAGCTTGGGAAACAGCCAGCTTGTGCCGAAAAACTCGATCATGGTGACCATGAGCGGCCCGCCGGCGCGTTGGCGCGTGTCCATAATCTGCCCTTCAATATGCGAGAGCTTTTTAAAGATTTCCTGCGTGGTGTCGAATAACAGCTCGCCTTGTTCGGTCAGGATAAGGCCGCGGGCGTGGCGGTGGAATAGGGCCACGGAGATAGAATCTTCAAGCGTGGAAATCTGGCGCGAGACCGCCGATTGGCTCAGTCCCAGTTTCTCCCCCGCGCGGGTGAAGCTACCCTCTTTGGCGACGGTGTGAAATATCCTCAGCTTGTCCCAATCCATCAATGTGTTCCTTTATTTGTTATCGGGATCGCTGCTCGTATTTATTCCGCGGCTTCGGCCTTATGCGCGCTTTCTTGCGCGGCGAGGAACCTGTCGGATTCTAAGGCGGCCATACACCCCATACCCGCCGCTGTGACCGCTTGACGGTATGTGTGATCAGTAACATCCCCCGCGGCATAAACGCCGGGGATAGAGGTCTCGGTCGAATCTGGCTTGGTGATAATATAATTCAACTCATCCATCTCCAGCTTGTCTTTGAACAGCTCTGTAGCCGGATCATGGCCGATGGCAACGAAAAGTCCTTCGAAGTCTTTCGTGCTTTCATCGCCTGTTTTAACATTCTTCAGGCGCAAACCTGTCATGCCTTGCTCGTCACCAACAACTTCCTCGACAGTGGTATCCCAAAGGAATTCCATCTTTTCATTGGCGAACAAGCGCTCTTGCAGGATTTTCTCTGCGCGCAGAGTATCACGGCGGTGAATAAGCGTAACTTTCGAGCAGAAATTTGTCAGAAACAGCGCCTCCTCAACGGCTGTATTGCCGCCCCCGACAATAGCGACTTCCTTACCGCGGAAGAAAAACCCGTCACAAGTTGCGCAGGCGCTCACGCCCTTGCCGCGGAATTTATATTCACTCTCCAGCCCTAGCCAGCGTGCTTTGGCGCCTGTTGCAATAACAATAGTATCGCCAGTGTAAATCGTGCCGTCATCGCCTGTGGCCTTATAGGGGCGGGTGGTGAAATCAACATCTTTAATATAATCACTGATCATTTGCGTGCCGACATGTTCGGCCTGTGCGCGCATTTGCTCCATCAGCCAAGGGCCCTGAATAACATCGGCAAAGCCGGGGTAATTCTCGACCTCCGTCGTGATCATCAACTGGCCGCCAGGCTCGGTTCCGGTAACAAGGATTGGGTTTAGATTGGCGCGCGCGGCATAGATGGCGGCGGTATATCCGGCCGGACCGGATCCGATGATTAAAACTTTGCTTTGTGTGCTGCTCGGTGTCGTACTCATGCGGGGCCTTCTTATACCTTTGTTCGTTCTTAAAAATATATTCTCTTCTAGAGTTTTTACGAGGCTTTGTCAGCCTTTA
>Ga0098074_1000490_pt1 | contig 26578 bp, 20 predicted proteins | sample 32_taG_FD_75064 | JGI IMG/M metagenome (GOLD analysis project Ga0098074, IMG submission 75064) | Marine viral communities from the Gulf of Mexico - 32_GoM_OMZ_CsCl metaG | ecosystem: Environmental > Aquatic > Marine > Oceanic | place: Atlantic Ocean: Gulf of Mexico | collected 2015-07-12
CCTCAAGACGACCATCGGCACCGGCACGGCGACGATCGAGCTGGACGACCTGACCGGTGCCGACCTTATCTTCGTCATTGGCGCCAATCCCTCGTCCAACCATCCCCGCTTCATTCACATGCTCAAGAACTGCCGCGAACGGGGCGGGCAGGTCATCGTCATCAATCCGGCCAAGGAGCCGGGGCTGGTAAAATTTGCCGTGCCGAAATCGCCATTGTCCATGCTCAAGGGCGGCAGTGAGATTGCGTCGGACTATCTGCAGCCACGCATCGGCAGCGACATTGCGCTGTTCAAGGGCCTCTGCAAGGCCGTCCTCGAACAGGGGACCGCAGACCGCGATTTCATCTCATCGCACGCCACCGGCTTCGAAAGCTTCAAGTCCGATCTCGATGCACTGAGCTGGGAGACAATCACTTCGGTCTGCGGCCTGTCCCGGTCGGACATCGAGCGTGTGGCCGCCGCCTATGGCCGCGCGAAGAATGCTGTCTTCGCCTGGGGCATGGGCATGACCCACCATGTCCATGGCGTGGCCAATGTCGAGGCTATCGCCAATCTGGCACTGCTGCGGGGCATGATCGGGCGTCGCTTCGCCGGGCTGTTGCCCCTGCGCGGCCATTCCAATGTGCAGGGCATCGGTACCATTGGCGTCAAGCCGGTGCTGGCGCGCGATGTGCTCGATCGCATGCAGGAGGCCTTTGGCGTCGCTTTTCCGGAAGAAAAGGGGCTCGACACCATGGCCTGCATGCAGAAGGCGGCCGCTGGCGATATCGACGCCGCTGTCATCATGGGTGGCAATCTCTGGGCCGCGACACCGGATACGGCGTTTTCCAGCCGCGCAATGGCCAATATCGGCTTCAAGCTGTTCCTCACCACCACGCTCAATCAAGGCCATGTGCATGGCGTGGGGAAGGGCGAGATGATGATCCTGCCGGTCACGGCGCGCGACGAGGAATGGGAGCCGACTACGCAGGAATCCATGTTCAACTTTGTGCGTCTCTCCGATGGGGGCATTCGGCGCATCGAGACCGTGCGTCCCGAGAGTTGGATCCTGGGACAATTGGGCCAGCGGATGCTGCCGCAATCGCCCATAGATTTTGCAGCTTTCTCCGGTCACGCAAAGCTGCGCGATGCTATCGCTGCTATTGTGCCGGGCATGGAACAACTGGCGGACATCGATGTAGCCAAGCGCGAGTTCCACATTCGCAATCGCGTGCTGCATGCGCCCTCGTTCGGCACGGCGGACGGAAAGGCGCACTTCGTGGTGACACCCGTGCCCGAACAGGCACCGGACCGCCTGATGCTGGCCAGCATGCGCAGCGAGGGGCAGTTCAATTCGATCATCTATGAGGAAACCGACAGCTATCGCGGCCAGGCAGGGCGAGAGTCGATTTTCCTCAATGCAGACGACATGGCCGCGCGCGGACTGGTCGAGGGGCAGGCGGTGATGGTGCGGTCCGAAGCCGGAGAAATGCGCGGCATCGCCACCCAGTTCGATCTGCCGCAAGGCTCCGTGCTGGCCTATTATCCGGAAGCCAATGTGCTGGTGGGGCAGGCGGTTGATCCGCGCAGCAAGACCCCCGCCTTCAAGTCCGTGCCGGTGAGTGTTGTGCCTGCACAAAACTAGGCAAAGCGCTTTACCAGCTCGTCCGCTTCATTCCGGAGCCGCTCAATGTCTTCGTCGGAGAATTCGTGCGGCTCATAATCGAGTAGTACAAGCGCACCAACCTTGCCTGCCTCGGGTGAGCCCAGAGGCACTCCAGCGTAAAAGTCGATGCCATTCGTCACAAGGTATGTGTTGTCGCGCGCGCCATCGTGAGGCGAGGCTGAGTGAACGATCAGCGGTTCATCATGTTCGACCACCATCTTGGTAAGGCGGTATGAACCCTCGTCCTCGCGATGTCGGTCATCATCGAGAAGATTGATGATTGCAGCGGGAACATTGAAACGTTCGGCAATCGCATCGAGTGCCTGACCAAGTTCATCGTCGCCGCGGCCAAGTCCGGAGAATGACTTTTTCGGGGATACGTTTGGTTGGCTGGCGGGCATGTGGAGTGTGCCGATGCGCTCCAACGCGCTGTCGAAGTCACGCAGCACAGTGTCGACGTGGAGGGTGTCAGCGCTTTCTGCCCCTGCAAGTTCGTTGAACAAACAGGCGGCGATGTGAACGTTGGGGGCCATTTTTCGAATGCGGCGAGCCACATATCGGCTTTGCGCCCGGACATCTGTTCCCATGAACACCAAGACAAGGGTGAGAACATGATCCAGGTCGAGCCGTCCGATGGCCTCCTGACGAATAGCGCCAGGCGGCAATACGTGCGCACTCACCCCGCTCTCCGCCAGCTCGATCGCGACAAGACGCGCTGCCGCTTCGTCGATTTCGGTGCGCCCACCGACAATCAGAATTGGGGCGGTGTCGGTCCAGACCGGTTCTAGCGCGACTTCTACAACCATTTCGAATGCTTCGATTAGCCTACGACGTTGAGGCACCGACTCTGGACGATCCGAGAGTTCGGCTGTGCCGAGGCGAAGCGCCGGCAACATCAGGTCGCGCACCAGCGCCTTTCTTCCATGCTCATCCTGAAACTCTTCGCTGGTCTCCAATGCATCTTCGGCGTCACCCTTGAGCATGCGCTGGTATAATCTTTCGGGTGGTGTGAGTACGGGCTCGCTGCCCAGGAGAGTTTCCAGAAAGTGGAATTGCGGGAGGTGCCGGCCAATCACCACCAGGCAGACCGTCATGGGCGTAGCCAGGATCAACCCGACGGGTCCCCAGAGCGTCGCCCAGAACATGGCGGAGAGAAGAATGGCAATTGGCGAGACGCCTGTGCTGGACCCGTAGAGCCGAGGCTCGATCACATTGGCTGTGGTGAGATCGATGACAAGAAACAGGCCTATCGAGAGCAGAAGCATGTTCCAGCCTGGATCGACGGCGAAGGCCAAGGCAAATGGCACCACGGCAATGATGAGCGCGCCGACAAAGGGAATGTAGCGGAAAAGCACAATCAACAGGCCCCAGAGGGGGGCGCTGGGGACGCCGATCAACCACAGGCCAGCGCCGAAAATGGTCCCATAGGTGATGTTGACCATGAGCTGGACGATGAGATAGCGGCCGACACGGCGACTTGCATCAGATATCGCCAGATTTGTCAGAGAATAGCGGCCGGCGCTGACGAGCCGAATAAACCGATCCTGCAGGTCAGCTCGCCCCAGCAGCAGAAAAATCAGAAAGACGACGATGATGGCTATGGTGGCGACAGGCCCCACGATCGAGCCCAAGATCGACGTGAGAATGCTTAGCGGTCCCAACTCGTTGGAAATGGTAACCGGTACGGGTTGCCTTTCGCCAGGCGTGGGATTGTCTTCCAGGTTCTGCTCAACATTACTGAGCATGCCGTTGATCTGGTCCAGCCAGACAAGTCCGCCGAACTGATCCTGCAGCAAGGTCAGCTTGTCTTGGATGATGAGGCGGTAACGCGGCAGCTCCTGAGCAAGACCGCTGATCTGGGCGCCGGCAAGCGCTGCAAAGCCAGCAATTATGGCAAAGGCCAGCAATACCGCCAGAATGACCGCGACCGCATCAGGAAGTCCCAAGCGCCTGTTCATCCAGGAAACGAGTGGATTGAGCGCGAAGGCCAGTAGTGTCGCCAGAACCAAAGGCACAAAAATACCCGCTCCGAAATAGAGCAGGACGGTGATGATCCCGAATGCAGCAATGCTCTCCAGGGCGCTGGGTCGACGTTTTGAGAAAGCGCTGGATGTTTGATGGTCGGACACGGCCGGTCCCTCGTTCCCCGTCTTAATGCCGCAACACAGGCATAGTTCCGTTGGGCACTTCTGGCTCGACCTGGACGGCAGATCGCCGCTCTCTCACTGTACGATTGCAGGACGTTGAGGCCTGGCCTCAGCGTCGCTCACCATTGCAGCGCAGCCAGCAGTAGCCATAGGCAGACAGCGTGATTTCGCCGTCGCCTCGGATCGGGCCGGTGGGGGAATCGGTGAGCATGGGCATGAGCTCTTCGATGCCTTCATCCTCCAGGTGAAACGATTTTGGCTTGTCGGTGAAGTTATGCCCGGTGATGATGCGATTGCCGCGCCAGCTGCTAGAGAGCACCAGCAGTTCATCGTCTCCCACATCGATGATCTCGACCCCGCCCCAGCCGATTTCGGGCGACGACCGGCGCGCCGATACCATGTCGGCAATGGCGTGAAAGAAGGAGTCGCGGTGTTGGGTCTGCATGGCGGCGTTGACATTTTGATAGCCGAGCTTGCCCTTGTCATTGGCGGGTCGGACAAGCCGTTCTTTTGGTGCTTCCGAGAACCCCCCATTGCGCCGGGGTGACCATTGCATTGGGAGGCGGACAGCCTCGCGCTCGGGCAATGCAAGATTTTCGCCCATGCCGATCTCATCGCCGTACCATATGACCGGGGTGCCGGGCAGGGCCAGCAGCAACGAAAACGCCATCTTGAGCCGGGTCTCGTCCCCGTCGAGCATGCTGGCTAGCCGCCGCCTCAGGCCGCGATCGTAGATCTGCATGTCCGGGTCCGGCCCGAAGGCGGCAAAGCATTCGCCGCGTTCCTGTTCGGTCAGGTTGCCCAGATTGAGCTCGTCGTGGTTGCGCAGAAAAACGGCCCATTGCCCCATTCCTTCAGGCTCGGGACGTGCCGCCAGGGAGCGGCGGAGTGGTGAGGCCGTCTTTCGGGCCAGGGAGAGAAACAATTGCTGGTTGCCGACAAAGTCGAACACCATGGTCATGCGGTCGCCGGCAGCGAAATAGTCGGGGGCTTCCTCGTAGCTGATATTGGCCTCGGCCAGCAGAATGGCTTCGGCCTTGCGCCAGGACAGGAAGTCATGGATTTCGGTCAGCATGGCGTGGGGGTCCACGACCGGCTTGTCTGTTTTGACGCCTCGCGGCTCGATGAGGAAGGGCACGGCATCGACGCGAAATCCGGATACGCCCAGTGCCAACCAGAATCCCATGATTTTCAGGATTTCCTGCCGCACGGCCGGGTTGGTGGTATTGAGATCTGGCTGGAACTTGTAGAAGCGATGCATGTACCAGGCCTTGGCGGTCCGGTCATAGGTCCACGTGGCCTTTTGAACGCCAGGAAAAACGATCCCCTCGGTAATGTCGTCCGGTTTTTCGTCGCTCCAAACATACCAGTCGCGATAGGGCGAATTCGGATCGGAACGCGAGGCCTGAAACCAGGGATGCTGGTCGGATGTGTGATTGACCACCAGATCGATGATGACCCGCATGCCGCGATCCTTGGCGGCTTGCATGAACTCGACGAAGTCTCCCAGCGTTCCTAGCGATGGATCGATGCCGTAATAGTCTGAGATGTCATAACCATTGTCCTGGCGCGGGGACGGGTAGAATGGGTTGAGCCAAACGCAGGTGACACCCAAGCGCTCAAGATGATCGAGGCGATCGGCGAGGCCGGCGAAATCGCCCGTCCCGTTACCATCGGAGTCCATGAAGCTTTTGACATCAACGCAATAGATGATCGCGTTTTTGTACCATAGATTGGCCATGCTGTGGTCCTGACGCTTTCAGGACAAACTCGCGCTCCGGCGAGTTTGTTCCACCTGCCTTGGGGTCGGCGCCAAGCCCCTGTGCCGCCACCCAGCCGGCGCCGGCTCGCGCTTGGTGGATGCAGATGACGGGCGTGACCACGGGCCCCCGTTGCTCCGCAAGGCCGCTTGCCCTACATAGGCGCCAATCCCCGAACACCCTTAAAGAGGTTCATCGCCCATGGCGCGCCAGTTCATCTATCACATGCACGGAATGAGTAAGGCCTATGCCGGCGGCAAGAAGGTGCTGGATAATATCCATCTCTCCTTCTACCCCGACGCCAAGATCGGCATTCTCGGCCCGAATGGCTCGGGCAAGTCGACCCTGCTCAAGATCATGGCCGGCATCGAAACCGAATTTTCGGGCGAAGCATGGGCAGCCGATGGCGCCAAGGTGGGCTACCTCCCCCAGGAGCCGCAGCTTGATCCGGCGCTCAACGTGCTGGGCAATGTGATGATGGGCGTCAAGGAAAAGAAGGACATCGTCGACCGCTACAACGAGTTGATGATGAACTATTCGGACGAGACCGCGGACGAGGCGACCAAGCTACAGGACGTCATCGACGCGCAAAACCTTTGGGACCTCGAATCCCAGGTGGAAGTGGCCATGGAGGCGCTGGGCTGCCCGCCCGGCGATGCCGATGTCACCAATCTTTCGGGTGGTGAAAAGCGCCGCGTAGCGCTTTGCGCGCTATTGCTGAGCAAGCCCGACCTGCTGCTGCTCGACGAGCCGACCAACCATCTGGACGCCGAAACCACGGCCTGGCTGGAACGGCACCTGCGCGAGTTCGAAGGCGCGGTGCTGATCATCACCCACGACCGCTACTTCCTCGACAATGTCACGGGCTGGATTCTCGAGCTCGATCGTGGCCGCGGCGTGCCCTATGAGGGCAATTACTCGGCTTATCTCGAGGCCAAGGCCAAGCGCTTCGCGCAGGAAAAGAGCGAGGACGCCGCCCGTGCCAAGGTGCTCGAGCGCGAACGCGAATGGATGGGGCAGTCCCCCCAGGCGCGGCAGTCCAAGTCCAAGGCGCGTATCAAGGCCTATGACGAGTTGGTCAAGCTCAACGAGGCCCGCACCCAGTCCCAGACGGCCCAGATCATCATTCCCCCCGGCGAGCGTCTCGGGCAGAATGTCATCACGGTCGAAAACCTCAGCAAGTCCTTTGGCGATCGGCTGCTGATTGACAATTTGTCGTTCAAGCTGCCGCCCGGCGGCATTGTGGGCATTATTGGCCCCAATGGTGCGGGCAAGACGACCCTGTTCAAGATGCTGACCGGGCAGGAAAAGCCCGACAGCGGCACGGTGACCGTCGCCGAAAATGTGCATCTGGGCTATGTCGACCAGAGCCGCGACGCGCTCAATCCCAACAAGACCGTCTGGGAGGAAATCTCCGAGGGCGACGACATCCTGATGCTGGGCAAGCGCGAGATGAACTCGCGCGCCTATACCTCGGCGTTTAACTTCAAGGGCGGCGACCAGCAGCAGAAGGTGGGCAATCTTTCGGGCGGACAGCGCAACCGCGTGCACCTGGCCAAGATGCTCAAGAGCGGCGCCAATGTCCTGCTGCTCGACGAGCCGACCAACGATCTGGACACCGAAACCCTTGCAGCACTCGAAGAAGCGCTGGAGGAATTTGCCGGTTGCGCCGTGATCATCAGCCACGACCGCATGTTCCTCGATCGCCTTGCGACCCACATGCTGGCCTTCGAAGGCGACAGCCATGTCGAATGGTTCGAAGGCAATTTCCAGGATTACGAAGCTGACAAGGTGCGCAGGCTTGGGGCCGATGCGGTCAACCCGAAGCGCGCGACATATAAGCCGCTGACGAGGTAAAATATCGCTGCGAGGCATCGTCAAAGAGTCTGGCGATGCCTCTTGCGGGGATCATGCTCGCGCTGCGATTGCGCGGTACTCGAGGCGGGTGGCGGCGAGTAGAGTCGATCACGTTTGGCAAGTGGGCAGTTCACGGCGGACCGGCGGGCGACGTCTATCGACGGGGAGCCGGTTACGCCCGCTCACCAATACTTCGATTTATCCGTATTCCCGTAAACTTCGAAAAAGCTCCGTACCACCGGAACCATCCTCCAGCCCCTACGTTGGAACGCTTCGGCGGGATTATTTCTTTCTGCGACTTTGGGGGTTCTTGAGGCATGGCTGAGCTGGATTTTGCGCGCATATTTGAGGCGCTGCCCAGCCCGTTCATGATTCTGGATCGCAACCTTTGTTATGTCGCTGCCAATTCTGCCTATGAGGCAGTGGTTGGGACCCCGCTTGCTGCGCTCAAGGGCAATAATCTGTTCGATCTGTTCCCCAATGAGGGGGAAGAGGGCAAGCGCCTGCGCCAGTCTTTCGAGCGCGTATTCGCCACGGGCGAACCCGATACCATCGCCTATATCAACTATCCCCTGGTGCTCCCCGACGGGAGTGTCACCAATCGCTACTGGACCGCGGTGCATGTGCCGTTGGTCGGGCCCGATGGCACAGTGCAGCACTTGATGCAAAACACGGTCGACGTCACCGAGCTGGTGCGTATGCGCGAGGCGACCATGCTGCCCTATGGCTCGCTTTCGGCAGCCACGCGATTGATCGAGCGCACGCGTGAGGCCGAGGCAGCGAGTGCCGAGTTCCGGCGCCTGTTTCAGGAGGCGCCGGCATTCTTTGCCGTGCTGTCAGGGCCGAGCCACGTGTTCACCTTCACCTCGGACTCCTACATCAAACTGATTGGTGGCCGGAATGTTATCGGTCAGACAGTGGCGCAGGCTCTGCCCGAGATTGTCGGACAGGGATTCATCGAACTGCTCGATCGCGTGTATAGTGAAGGCTATGTCCATTCGGCCGCGAGCCAGCGGGTGCTGCTGGAAAACGATCCCGGCAAACCTGCCGAGGAAACCTTCCTCGATTTCTCCTATAATCCCATCAGGGATGGATCGGGCCAGATCACCGGCGTTTTCGTGCAGGGTATGGATCGCACAGATGCTGTCCGCGCGGCGCGCCGGCAACGCCTGATGATTGACGAGTTGAATCACAGGGTGAAAAATACGCTGGCGACCGTGCAGTCCATTGCCAGCCAGACCTTGCGCAGCAGCAGCGATTTCGAACAGGCCAAGCGCGCGCTCGAAGCGCGGATCATGGCGCTGTCCAACGCCCATACCATGCTAAGCGATCGGCACTGGCATGACACCGAAATCGGACATCTGGTGCGACAGGAGTTGAGCGCGTTCGGCAGTGAGCAGGTGGATTTCGGTGGGCCGGTGCTGGTGGTGAACGCCAAGACGACGGTTGCCCTGGCGCTGGTGCTGCATGAATTGGCGGCCAATGCGGCCAGGCACGGGGCGTTATCGGTACCCGAAGGGCGGCTCGCCGTGACCTGGTATCAGGACGACGCGGATCAATTGGTGATCGATTGGCTGGAAAGCGACGGGCCGACGGCGGTCGAACCCACCCGGAAGGGGTTTGGCTCTAGGCTCCTGCATATGGTTGTGACTGGTGAATTGAATGGCAAGGCGGCGCTGGACTATGGTTCGGGCGGGCTGAAGGCCCGGCTGTCCATTCCGGCGGCGGCCTATGAGGAGCGGGAGGCGCGTTTTGACTGAGGCCGGACGCCGGGTGTTCGTCGTGGAAGACGAAGCCCTGGTTCTCATCGATCTCGAAGATATTCTCGATCAACTCGGCTGGACGATTGCGGCGCAGGCAATGTGGCTGCCCGATGCCGAGCGGCTGGCGGCCAGTGTCGACATGCCGGACGTTGCTATTCTCGATGTCAATATCGGCGGGCATAAAGTGTTCCCGGCGGCCAGAATTCTGGCCGACAGGGGCGTGCCGATCCTGTTTGCGACGGGCTACGGGAAAGATGGTCTGCCGCCCGAATGGCGGGACCATGCGGTCATCGCCAAACCCTATAGCCAGAGCGAAGTCGAGCGGGCGCTGGACCGCCTGCTCGGGGCTGACGCCTGAACGGGTCAAACGGCCTTTACCAAACCTCCACCGACATGTGAAAAGCGTTGGGTTTGTTGAGCTTTCTGCAATAGACTGCTCGGCGTGGGGCCATGCTCCGCGCAGACCGGTTCTTGGGGGACTGTATGAAGTATTTCGTGACGGGGGCGACGCTGCTGGCCAGCCTTGCCCTCGCCGTTCCGGCCATCGGGGCGCCGGGACAATGCTCGATCACGGGCCAGGGCCTGTTTGATTGCGACGTGACTGTTGATGGTGGTGGCATAACCTTTGCCCTGCCGAGCGGAGAGACATTCGTGTTTGCGCATGAAGCCGATGGCGAGGGCCTTGGCTATCTCATTCCTGCCGAACCGCAGCCGGGCCGTTATCCCGAAGAGCTCGGCCGCTTTGCGCCTATTGCCGAGGAGCCCGGCTGCTGGCTGGGGGACAAGGACGGCACGAAATTTTGCGCAGCCCTGATGCAATGAACGCGGAGCCTTTCGTTCTGGAGCTTGGTGGCGCCGCGCTGGCCGGGCTTGAGCAGGGGGAGGGGCTGCCCGTCGTCTTTCTCCACGCGGGCGTGTGTGACAAGCGCATGTGGCTTGCCCAGATGGCAGCGGTCTCTGATGCCGGCTGGCATGCCATTGCCTATGACCGGCGTGGATATGGCGAAACGGTCAGCCCTGACGAGCCGTTCAGCCATCTCGAAGACCTCGAAGCGCTCCTGGACGAAATGGACATCCATGCTGCCGTCTTCGTCGGCTGCTCCATGGGCGGCGAGCTGGCGGTGGATTTCGCGCTGGCCCATCCCGGCCGCGTCATTGGCCTGGTGCTGATCGGCACCTCGATCACCGGAGCACCCTGGAGCGCCACGGCGGAAGAGCGTGCCATCGAAATGGCGGAGGAGGATGCCTGGGAGCGCGGCGACATGGATCTGCTCAACCGCGTCCAGGCTCATGAATGGCTCGACGGGCCACGCAGCCAGAGCGGTCGCGTTACCGGCGCCGCGCGTGAACTGTTCCTGGACATGAACGCCTTGGCGCTCAACAAGCCGCCTCTGACCCAGGAAGAGGCGGCGCCTGACGCCTGGAACAGCATGGAAGACCTGTCAGCGCCAACCTTGCTGGTCGTGGGCGACGAGGATTTCTCAGCGCTGATCGACCGGCATGACACCCTTTCGGAGACCATGCCCAACGCCTTCGCCGTGGTGCTGGAGGGTGTTGCCCATATCCCCAGCATCGAGAAGCCGGAAATGGTCAACTCCTTGCTGCTGCAATTCCTCGACGCGCTTTCCGGCGAGGAAAGTGAAGAGGATTCAGACGACTAGCAGCGCGAAGGTCCACTTCGCACTGCTGTCCTCACACATTGATTCAACCGCTTTACAGTGAGATTCCGGTCGCTGGTGCAATGTTTCAACGCCTTGGCCAGATGATTCCTGTTCTTCCGGTAACTCTCTGGAACTACTTGGACTTTTGGTGCGGTGCCTATACCGCGATGATTCCATCCAGATGCTTGTCCAATTGCGGCGTGGGCACGTTGGTGAGGTCCTTGTCCAGTTCGGCGACCACGGTCTTCTTGACGTGGTCGGACAGGACCTTGCGCAGATTACCCAGGGCGAGTGGCGCGGCGGCAATGATCAACCGGTCATAGGCGCCCGACTTGGCCTTGTCCTCCATGACGTGGGCCACGGAGCGGACGAATTCGGCCTCGCGGTGGTCGGCGGGGTCTGTCTTGGGCTCCATCGCGCTGCGACCCGGACCAACGGACGAAAAGCTGCGGCCGGGGCGATCGGCATTGATGTCCTGGGTCTGGAGCGGCGGGATGGACCAGTCGAGGCCCTTGACGGTCGTGAGGCCTTTTCCAGGGCCGGTATGTTCCACGACGCGGGCCTGTGTTCCATCGGCGATCAGGATCCAGGTCACTGTCTTTTTCATCTGCTGCTCCTCGTATTGGGACGGGTCCGAAGCGCGAGCTGGTCGGTGCTTCTCAAGGCCAACGTCCAACAGCCTTAAAGGTTGGGACCAAGCCATCACCTTTGCAAGAGTTTGCGATCACAAACTCTGATTGGCCAATCTTCGGACCGGCTGGTACAGGAACCAGCACCCGCATTGCGGTGCGGAGATCATCATGACTCTTCCAGAACAAGCTCCGGAACTGGCCGCGCAGAGCGTTACCACGCGCCAGGCCGATGCAGTGGACAAGCAACGGGGCGTTGTCGCAGCCCTGTCCGCCTATCTCCTCTGGGGCTTCCTGCCCATTCTGTTCCACTTGCTCGAGCAGGCGGGCTCAGTCCTGATCGTGGCGGAGCGGACCCTCTGGTCACTGGTGCTGCTTGGGGTCTTCATCGCCGCGACTGCGGGCTTCTCCGAAATCCGGTCCGTATTGGCCGATATCCGCCGCATGCGTGTCATAGCGCTTTCGGCGCTGCTGCTGGTGTGCAACTGGCTGCTTTATGTCTGGGCGGTGGAAACCGGGCAGGTGCTCGAGGCCAGCTTCGGCTATTTCATCAATCCGCTGGTCAATGTTGCCATCGGCATGGTGCTCTTGGGCGAGCGGCAGAACCGGATGCAGACCATTGCCATCGCCATTGCCTGTGTCGCCATTCTGATCCAGGCGGCCGGCATCGGCCGGGTGCCGCTCATTGCCCTGGGACTGGCCTTTTCCTTCGGCTTTTACGGCTTCATTCGCAAAACGGCGCAGACCGGCCCGGCAACGGGTCTTTTCGCCGAAACCATTGTCGTGGCCCCGCTCGCCATGGGCTATGTGGTCTACGACATCGTCCGCAATGGCGTTGGGGTGCATGCTGACCCGACCATGATGCTGCTCTTGATCGCAACAGGTCCTGCAACGGCCGTGCCCTTACTGCTCTTTGCCTATGGCGTCAGGCGCCTGCGTCTGACCACGATCGGCATGTTCCAGTATCTGGCGCCCTCCATCCAGTTCCTGCTGGCCATCCTGATGTTCGGCGAAGAACTCAACCCGCTTCGGCTGCTGAGCTTTGCGCTGATCTGGTTGTCGCTGATCGTGTTCTCGTGGGACAGTTTCAACCAGCGGCGGCGGCTGGCTGTCTAGGCGGCCTGCTCGCCGCGCGTGCTGCGGATAACCTCGGCGATCTGCAGGAAGGTCGCCGCGAATGGCGTGGCCTCGCGCCAGACCAGCCGCAATTGCCGGCCCGCTGCCGGGTCGTTCAGCGGATGCACGGCGATGCGTGGGTCGCTGGCCTCCTTGCGCAGGGCAATCTGGGGCAGCAGGGTCACGCCCTGACCATTGGCGACGAATTCCACGATGGTCGACAGCGACGTTGCCGCAAAGGTCTTGGCGCCGCGCTCGGTGTCCAGCCGGCAGGCCGAAATCGTCTGGTCGCGAAAACAGTGGCCTTCATCAAGCAGCAAGATGCGTTCCGGGGGCAGGGCGGCCAGACTGACCGGAAGCTTCGTCGTTTCGCTGCTGGGCGTGGCCAGCACGAAATTGTCCTCGAACAGCGGTGTGTCCACGAGGCGCGGCCCGCCCGAGGCCGGTTCGGTTGCGATCAGCGCGAGGTCGAGGCTGCCATCGCGCAAACCATCAAGCAGTGCCTCGGTGCGGCTCTCGCTGATGGTGAATTTGAGGTCGGGCAGGTTGCTGGTCAAAGCCGGAAAGATTTCGGGCAACAGATAGGGTGCTACCGTCGGGATCAGTCCGAAGCGCAGGGCGCGGGCTGGGCGTCCGGTACGGCCAATGGCAAAGGCGTTGAGTGCTTCGGCGCTCTTTATGGTCTCACGCGCCATGGTGATGAATTCACGCCCGAATGGCGTCAGCCCCACGCCGGTCCTGAGCCGGTCGAACAAGGGGGTGCCACACAGGCGTTCCAGGCTGAGTATTTGCTGGGACAATGCCGGCTGAGTGACCGACGAGGCTTCTGCCGCGCGACCGAAGTGACCGGCTTCCGCTACCGCGACGGCGTAGCGCATCTGTTTGAGGGTGATTGTCACAATTAGTTTTTCCTATCAAGCTAGGAAGAATTATCGATTGGCCTAATCGTTGTCACCCCCCTATAACGCAGCCATATCTATTCAGGAGGCCCCCGCCATGACCGACCCCAATCCCAAATCTGAAGCTGGCAAGTGCCCGTTCCCGCATGGTGGTGCAGGGCGCGGCCCGAAGAATCGCGACTGGTGGCCCGAGGCGCTGGATGTTCAGGTGCTGCATACCAATTCGCCCCTGTCCGATCCGATGGGCCCCGATTTCGACTATGCCGAAGAGTTCAAGAAGCTCGATCTGGACGCAGTCAAGGCAGACCTGCGCGCCCTGATGACCGACAGCCAGGACTGGTGGCCGGCCGACTTCGGGCACTATGGCGGGTTGTTCATCCGCATGGCCTGGCACAGCGCCGGCACTTATCGCATCACCGATGGCCGCGGTGGCGCCGGCATGGGTCAGCAGCGTTTCGCTCCACTCAACTCCTGGCCCGATAACGCCAATCTCGATAAGGCCCGCCGTCTGATCTGGCCGATCAAGCAGAAATACGGCAATGCCATTTCCTGGGCGGATTTGATGATCCTCACCGGCAATGTCGCCCTGGAATCCATGGGCTTCAAGACATTTGGTTTCGCTGGTGGCCGCGCCGACGTCTGGGAGCCGGAAGAGCTCTACTGGGGTCCGGAAGGGACATGGTTGGGCGACAGCCGCTATTCGGGCGAACGCCAGCTTGAAGAGCCGCTGGCCGCCGTGCAGATGGGCCTGATCTATGTCAATCCCGAGGGCCCGAACGGCAATCCGGACCCGGTTCTGGCCGCGCGCGACATTCGCGACACCTTTGCCCGCATGGCCATGAATGACGAGGAAACCGTGGCGTTGATCGCGGGTGGCCACACTCTGGGCAAGACCCATGGCGCCGGAGACCCGTCGCTGGTCGGCGCTGATCCCGAAGGCGCGGATCTTGAGGATCAGGGCCTGGGGTGGAAGTCGACACATGGTTCGGGCTTTGGCGGCGATGCCATCACCGGCGGTCCGGAAGTGATCTGGAGCCAGACCCCGACCAGGTGGTCCAACTACTTCTTCGAGAATCTCTTCAAGTACGAATGGGAACTCACCGAGAGCCCTGCCGGGGCCAAGCAGTGGGTCGCCAAGGACGCCGAAGAGAACATTCCCGATCCGTTCGATCCCAGCAAGAAGCGTCGCCCGACCATGCTGACGACCGATCTGTCGCTGCGCTTCGACCCGATCTACGAGAAGATTTCGCGCCGTTTCCTCGAAAACCCAGAAGCGTTCAACGATGCCTTCGCCCGCGCCTGGTTCAAGCTGACCCACCGCGATATGGGCCCGAAGGTCCGCTATCTGGGCAAGGAAGTACCTGCCGAGGACCTGATCTGGCAGGACGTGATCCCGGCTGTCGATCATCCTTTGGTCGACGACGCCGACATTGCCGATCTCAAGGCCAAGGTGCTGGCTTCGGGCCTGTCCGTGTCCGAGTTGGTCTCGACCGCCTGGGCCTCGGCCTCGACCTTCCGCAAGTCGGACAAGCGCGGCGGCGCCAATGGTGCGCGCATTCGCCTGGCCCCGCAGAAGGATTGGGAGGTCAATCAGCCGGCTCAGCTCGCCAAGGTGCTATCCCAGCTCGAAGCCATCCAGGCCGAGTTCAACGCTTCGGCCGCTGGCGGCAAGAAAATCTCACTGGCCGATCTCATCGTGCTGGCGGGCTGTGCCGCGATCGAGCGGGCTGCGCATGCCGGTGGCCAGGCCATCACCGTGCCGTTCACCCCGGGCCGCATGGACGCATCGGAAGAACAGACTGATGTGGCTTCCTTCGCCGCGCTCGAACCGCGCGCCGATGCGTTCCGCAACTATTATAGCCAGCGCGCCTTCATGCAGCCCGAAGAGGCCATGGTCGATCGCGCTCAGCTCCTGGGATTGACTGGCCCGGAACTGACGGTGCTGCTGGGTGGCCTGCGTGTGCTCAAGACCGGAGTCAGCGAGCATGGTGTGTTCACCACGCGGCCGGAGACGTTGACCAACGACTTCTTCCTGAACCTCCTGACCATGGACACCGTCTGGGCGCCCAAGGCTGACGAAGAAGACGTTTATGAAGGCCGTGACCGCAAGAGCGGCGAGTTGAAGTGGACCGGCACCCGTGTCGATCTGATCTTTGGCTCGCATTCTCAGCTCCGTGCGCTCGCCGAAGTCTATGCCCAGGCCGATTCAGCGCCGAAGTTCACGCGGGACTTCGTTGCCGCCTGGACCAAGGTGATGAACGCGGATCGCTTCGACCTGAACTGAGCGCACGCCACCACTCATTGATGCCCCGGGGGAGAAGATTTCCCCGGGGTTTTTTGTTGCCGCCGCGCGGACCAGAGGTCCGGTTCGCGAGGCAGTGGCGCCAATGGATAGAATTTGAATCAATTCCGAACTCCCGCCTTCAGCCCCCACAAGCATGTCGCAGTCAGTCTGACCCGAACCAAGCGGCAGAAGCCGGGAGATCTACCCATGTCCGAAATCGACGAAAGCCACCGCGCATTCGCGAATTTCCGCGTTCTCAATGGTGAGGATAACCAGATGGAGCGCGAGCAACTGTTTCGCACCACCGCGCAATTGTTCAGTTATGTATCGGATCGGTGCGACGACGATCAGGTCGCCCAGTATGACGAGGTGCTGTGCCAGCTCGCGGAACTGGTCGAGGTCGAGGCCCGGGTGCATGTCGCCAAGCTTCTGGCGCCGCTGGAGCGCGCGCCGGGCACGGTTGTCGTCAAGTTGGCCAACGATGTCATCGAGGTCGCCCGCCCGCTGCTCGAATTCTCCAATGTGCTGAGCGACGATGACTTGATCGACATCATTTCCAGCCAGACCGAGGATCACCGAGTTGCCATAGCGGGCCGCGCCACGCTGACCGAGCGGGTAGGAGACGCGCTGGTGGACCATGGCAAGACCGCTTCGGTGGTGCGTCTGGTGCGCAATCCCAAGGCCGAATTTGATCGTACTACGCTGGAAAAGCTGGTTAAGCGCGCGACCGAGGATGCCGAGATCGCCTCTGATCTGCGCGGTCGCAGCGATATCGACTGGAAGTCCTTACGCGGCGAGATCGATCATGTCGCCGGCAAGGTTCTGCAAAGTCTGGGCAATCTCGACCGCCAGGTTGATCCGGTCGCCGCCGGCAAGATCAACACTGTCGTCTATAATCGCATCCGCAACCGCGCCGGCTTCAATGCGCAGGAGTGGAAGGTCGCCTACAATCAGGTCAAGGGCCTGGCTGACCGCAAACAACTCGACGACCGCGCTCTGGCCCGTTTCGCCCGCTTTGGCTATGGCCACCATGCAGCGGCGGCCATGGCTGTGATGCTGCAGGTTGCCCCGGAAATCGTCGTGAAATGGCTGGCCGGGCAAGACTATGTCGCGGTCATCGTGGCACTTCGCGCCACCGGCATGGCGCCCGATCTCTTTGGAGCCATCATCGCCACACTCCCCTGGCGCGACCTGCCCAGCGATGCGGATAAGCGGATGGTGCTCACCCGGTTCGAGGCGCTCAATCTTGACGACGCCAAGCATATCTTCGAGCTCTGGCGTGCCCATTCCTTTCGCAAGCGCGCAATGGCCGAAGACCGCCAGACCGCCTGACCGGGCAACCGGACCAACCAGTCTCTCTTGACAAGCTGTCGGCTTGCCGGCCAGTAGCGGGCATGAAATCGACCCAGTCCATGCTCGTTCTCGACCAGGTATCGCGCCATTTCGGCGCGGTTGCGGCTCTCTCCAAAGTGTCGCTGGAAGTCGGGCACGGCCAGATCGCCTGCCTGGTCGGTCATTCAGGCTGCGGCAAGTCCACGCTCCTGCGCGCGGTGGCGGGTATCGAGACCATCGACAGTGGCGCAATTTCCATCGCAGGGGTAGGGGTCTCCGGCGATGGACTGTTTGTCGAACCGGAACAGCGCCGGGTCGGGTTCATGTTCCAGGACTATGCGCTTTTCCCGCATCTCACCGTGCGCCAGAACGTTGGCTTCGGCCTGTCTCGGCTTGCCCGTGCCGAGCGTCAGCAGCGTGTGGTGGAGACGCTCGACCGGATTGGCATTGGTGCCTTGGGGGATCGCTATCCGCACATGCTGTCAGGCGGCGAGCAACAGCGCGTGGCCCTTGCGCGGGCGCTGGCGCCCCAGCCGCGCCTGCTGCTGATGGATGAGCCCTTTTCCAATCTCGATCGTGGGCTGCGCAACAAGGTGCGCCACGAAACGCTCGCCATTGTGCGCGATCTCGACATGACGGCTGTCATTGTGACGCATGACCCCGAAGAAGCACTGGCCATCGGGGACATGGTTGCCCTGATGCAGGGCGGGCGCCTGATCGAGACCGGGACCGGTGAGCGCATCTATGACGCGCCCTGGACCGCCAATGCGGCAACGTTCTTCTCTCAGGTCAATGTCATTCCCGCCCGCTTTACCCCGTCTGGCCTCGATACGCCGCTGGGCCGGTTTCCCTCGCCCGATTTTCAAGGCGGCACGCCTTGCGTCATGATCCGCCCCCAGGCCGTATCCATCGCCGAGACGGGTCTCGAAGTGGAGGTCATCGATCGCGCAATCCTGGGAGAAATCGAAGAGATCTCCTTCGACGTTCCGGGGCTGGATCGACCTCTGATCATGCGGGGCACATCGCGGCACGATGTCGGCCGCGGAGAGCGCGTCCGGATCAACGTAAACACCTCTCAGGTCATGATATTCCCGCTGTCGGACCTGCCGGCGAACTTGCTCTGACCGATTATCCACTATTATCAACAGTTTAGAACGACTCAAAGGTGGGTCGAATTAAATTGACTTCTGAACTCCACTATGGCTTTAGGCCCTCCCAGAGCATCGCCATACCAGCCGATGCGATTGCCTGTTCTTTGAGGGAATATCTATGCGAGCCACCATCAAGACCATCTGCCTGACCAGCCTTGTTGCATTGGGCGCCGCCATTCCTGCCATCGCGCAGGAGGTCAACATCTACACAACGCGCGAGCCCGGCCTGATCCAGCCGATCCTGGACGCATTCACCAGCGAGACCGGTATTGCGGTCAATACGGTGTTTCTCGAAAGCGGCCTGATCGAGCGCGTGCAGGCCGAGGGCGAAAGTTCGCCGGCTGACCTCTTGATGGCTGTCGACTTTGGCGCGCTGATCGACCTGGTCGAGGCCGGTGTGACGCAGCCGGTGCAGTCCGAAGTGCTTGAAGCAGCCATTCCCGAGGCTTTGCGTGATGCAGAGGGTAACTGGTTTGCCCTGTCCGGCCGCGCCCGCGTCGTCTATGCCGCCAAGGATCTCGAACTCGACGCCATCACCTATGAGCAGCTCGACGATGAGGAATGGCGCGGCAAGCTGTGCATCCGCTCGGGTCAGCATCCCTATAACACGGCGATGTTTGCCGCTCATCTGGCCAAGCATGGCGAAGAAGAGACCCGCTCCTGGCTTGAAGGCATCAAGGCCAACCAGGCCCGCGCTGCGGCCGGTGGCGACCGCGACGGTGCCCGTGACATCGCCGCGGGCGTTTGCGACATCGCCGTGGCCAATTCCTATTACTATGGCCTGATGGCAAGCGGCGCCGGTGGTGACGAGCAGAAGGCCTGGTCCGATGCGGTCAAGGTCATTCTGCCGACCTTCGAAGGCGGCGGTACCCTGGTCAATGTCAGCGGCGCAGCCGTGGCAGCCCATGCGCCGAACCGCGACGAAGCGGTGCAGCTGCTTGAATATCTGGTCTCGGACGAAGCCCAGAAGATGTATGCCGACGCCAATTTCGAATATCCGGTCTCGGCCAGTGCGGAAGTCAATCCGATCATTGCCGGTTTCGGCACACTGACTCCCGATAGCCTGGCGCTGAGCGAAATCCTGCCGTTCCGCGCCCGCGCCAGCGAGCTGGTCGACGAAGTCAACTTCGACACCTTCGGCAATTGATCATCGAGTGCGGCGGCCCGTGCCGCCGCCAATTCCCATGACCGACCTGACCACGGGGCGCCATCGGCGCCTTGCCATCGCCATCAGTCCCTGGGCCGCCGTGACCTTGCTCACGGCGGCTCTCGCGCTGCTGCCGATCGGCGCGATTGCCTTCACCGCAATGGCCAATACCGGCTCCCTCTGGGGCCATGTCGTGCAACATGTATTGCCGCAATCGGCCTGGAATACCTTGGTCCTTCTGCTCGGAAGCGGGCTGATCGCCACCATGGTGGGTACCGGCGCGGCGTGGATCGTCACGGCCTATGATTTCCGTGGGCGCGGCGTGCTGGAATGGGCGCTTCTGCTGCCGCTGGCCGTGCCCACCTACATAATGGCCTATGCCTATCTCGATATTCTCAATCCGCTCGGGCCAGTGCAGGGGATGTTGCGCTTTGTGCTGGGCTATTCCAGCCCGCGCGAGTTTCGCTTGCCCGATTTGCGGGCCATGTGGGGTGCTGTTCTGGTCTTCGGCTTCGTGCTCTACCCCTATGTGTATCTCACGACCCGGGCGATGTTCCTGACCCAGGCAGCCAATGTCACCGAGGCGGCCCGCACATTGGGCGTCTCCCGAGGCGGCGTTTTCTGGCGCGTTGCCTCGCCGCTGGCACGGCCGGCCATCGCAGTTGGCGTGTCACTCGCCCTGATGGAAGTCCTCAACGATGTCGGCGCGTCGCAGTTTTTGGGTGTCAGGACGCTGACGGCCTCGGTCTACACCACCTGGGTGGTCCGCACTGATCTGGCAGGCGCGACGCAGATCGCGCTGGCGATGCTGACCTTCGTTGTGGCCCTGCTGGTGCTGGAGCGGTGGGCGCGCCGCAATCAGCGTTTCGCATCAAATGCCCAGAGCGCCCGGCAGATGCAGAGGCAGCAATTGCGCGGGATTCCCGCTCTGATCGCCCTGGGCCTTGGGGTTGCCCCCGTGCTGATCGGATTTGCTGGCCCGGCGCTCTATCTGTGCGTGGCTGCCATCCGTCGTTTCGAATTCGCGGGGCTCTCGCCTGCGCTGATGCGCGCCACGCTCAACACCATCAGCGTGTCGGCCATGGCCACACTCATCATTCTGATCCTGGGTTTTGCGGTTGCCTATGCTTCCCGTCTGCATGGGGGGCGCTGGTCTTCCGGCGCGATGAGCGTCGCTTCCCTCGGCTACGCCGTACCGGGGACGGTTCTGGCCATTGGCATCCTCATCCCGGTTGCGGCCTTCGACCGGACCATAGGCGGATATTGGCGCGAGTTGACCGGCCTTTCGAGTGGATTGATCCTGCTCGGCTCTGGTGCCGCGCTGATCTATGCCTATGCCGCCCGGTTCATGGCCATTTCGACCGGTGGCATCGATGCGGGTCTAAGCCGCATCCCGCCGGCCTATGACCAGGCCGCCCGTACCTTGGGCCACAGCGCCAGCGGTACGCTATTCAAGGTTCACCTGCCGCTGTCGCGACCGGCCCTGACGGCCGCCGGCCTGCTTGTCTTTGTGGATTGCATGAAGGAACTGCCGGCCACGCTGCTCCTGCGACCGCTGAATTTCGAGAGCCTGGCCACACTGCTCTATGGCGAAGCAGCAAGGGGAACCTATGAAGACGCAGCCCTGGCCGCCCTGCTGATCGTGGCTATCGGTATCCTGCCGGTCATCTTGCTTGCCCGGACGGCACGGACCATCCGGTAGGTGAGGAAATCGGGCAGGGCTCGGTGCGGGCGCAAATACGGGCAGAGTGGGCAGGTCCGGCGTGTAGCGCTACTTGCTGGTTCAGGGGATATCCAGACCGCCCGCAGCTGACCACGCTGCATTGATGGACAGAACAGCGATCATGGCCATGCCGACCCCCCAGAAAAATGACCGGGCAGTGTTCACGCCGCTCCAATAGCTCACGGTGAAGCCGACCCGCGCCGCCACATAGGTCAGGGACGCGGCAATCACGATCAGGCTGTCGGCTTTGGCTACAAGTAGGATCACCGCCGCAGGCACAATCATGGCCGCGGATTCCAGATTGTTCTGCAACGTGCGTGCCGCGCGGCCAGCAAATCCTTCGCGGCTCAGTGGACTGGAGCGGTCGGTGAAGACGAAGGCGATCCCCTTGGAGCCGATGGTGTTGAGATGCTGCACGGCGGCTGAGACAAACACGAGGCCTCCGGCGGCGAGAAGAACTGTTGAAATGAGCATTGCTGCGATCCTGACTGGTAACGGCAGCAATATCGTGGTTCAGATGTGCACGGGCAATGCGCAATGATGTGCGGCGAGTGTGCAGGATTGTTCAATGGTAACAGCCGACCTGGCGATAGTCGCCGCGCTTGAGAGTGCCGGGACATTTACGGGCGCCGCGCGTCTGCTCGGCGTGGCGCATACCACGGTTTCGCGCAAGCTCAAGGAGTTGGAAAAGCATTTTGGCACGCGTCTGGCCGACCGGCGCGACGACGGGGTTGTGCTGACGCCCGATGGCGAGCGCTTGCTCGAGAGTGCACGCCGTATCGAAGCGGAACTTGCGGGCCTGGAACGGGACATTGCGGGACGCGATCATCGGCTCACTGGACATATCAAGCTGACCACGGTTGATGCTCTGGCCTGGATTTACCTTCCGGTCATAGCCCGGTTCCGGGCCACTCATCCCCGCATCGAGGTGGCGCTGGAAGTGGGGGCGGAACTTCGCAATCTCTCCCGGCGAGAGGCGGAGGTCGCGCTGCGAGCCACCAATGCGCCTGACGATCATCTTTACGGCCGAGAGATCGGCCGGCTGGACTTCTTCCCCTATGCACGCGCGGACATAGCTGCCAATGGCCACGGCTTGTCCTGGATCGAGTACGGCAATCGCAACTGCAGCCAGCCGGCGGGTCGCTGGCTACGGCGAATGCATCCGAAAGTCAGACCGGAGGCGAGCGTGCCGACCCCTCTCATGATGTGCCGTGCCATTGAGGCCGGCTTGGGCGCTGGTCTGGTTCCGTCGGTCTTGGCCGACAGTGCCCTAGGTCTGGTTCGCCTTGCAGACGAGCCTGCCTTTTCGATTGCAGTCTGGCTGCTCACTCCGATGGAGTTGCGCCAGACAGCGCGTATTCGAGCACTGTTCGAGGCCTTTCAAGACAAGAGTCCGCCTCGTTGAATTAAAGGCTGAACGATCCTTGACTTCCAACTGCGGCCAATTGGCCACGCAGCAGCAATGCCGGAGAACGTTCGGGATGCCTCAGGCGTCGCGGGATATTGTTTGGCGATTGGCAGCAAACGACAGCGGCCGGGGATTAACCCCGGCCGCGTCATCTTAAGCCTGGCGCACCTTCGGCTGCGCCTTCCGGCTCTCGTCGAATTCGGCCGGATCGAATGCGCGATCGCCCTTCTCGTCCCGCACGCGGGTCGGCAGGCCGATTTTGCCCAGAAGGTCCAGGAACGGCACAGGCGGCAATTCCTCGACATTGGCCATGCGGTGGCAGTCCCAGTCACCCTTGGCGATCAGCATTGCCGCAGCTATGGCCGGCACGCCGGCGGTGTAGGAGATCGCCTGGCTGTTGGTTTCGGCAAAGGCGTCTTCGTGGTCGGAGATGTTGTAGACCAGCAACTCGGTCTCCACCCCGTTGCGCTCGCCCTTGATCAGGTCGCCGATAAAGGTCTTGCCCGAATAATCGGGCGCCAGCGACATCGGGTCGGGCAGCACGGCCTTGACCACCTTGAGCGGCACCACCTCGAGGCCCTCGGCTGTCTTCACCGGTTGCTCGGAGAGCAGACCCAGCTTGTTCAGCACCGTGAAGACATTGATGTAGTGCTCGCCAAAGCCCATCCAGAAGCGGATGTCGGGCACACCCAGATTGGCCGAGAGCGAGTGGATCTCGTCGTGGCCCGTCAGATAGGTGGTGTGTTCGCCCACCACCGGCAGATCATCGGTGCGCTTGACCTCGAACATCTTGTTCGCGGTCCACTGGCTCTGCTGCCAACTCCATACCGTGCCGGTGAACTCACGGAAGTTGATCTCCGGGTCGAAATTGGTGGCAAAATAGCGGCCGTGGCTGCCGGCATTGACATCGATGATGTCGATGCTGTCGATCCGGTCGAAATAAGCATTGGCTGCCAGCGCGGCATAGGCATTGACCACACCGGGGTCGAAGCCGGCGCCCAGAATGGCGGTCACGCCCTTGCGCTCGCAATCCTCGCGGCGCTTCCACTCGTAGTTGCCGTACCAGGGCGGCGTCTCGCAGATTTTTTTCGGGTCCTCGTGAATGGCCGTGTCGATATAGGCCACGCCCATTTCGATACAGGCGCTGAGCACGCTCATATTGAGGAAAGCCGATCCTGCATTGAGAACGATCTGGCTCTTGGTCTGCCGGATCAGGGCCTTGGTCGCTTCGACATCCATGGCGTCGAGCTGGTGGGCGGCCAGAATACCCGGGCGCTTGAGCGCCTTCCTCTCGAGAATGCCGGCGACCAGCGCCTCGCATTTCGAAACCGTGCGGGAGGCAATGTGAATGTCTCCGAGCACATCGTTGTGCATTGCTGCTTTAAACGCAGCGACTTGCGCGACACCTCCGGCGCCGATGATCAACAGGTTCTTTTTCAATTGGCACGAAACACCTTTTCACGGGGTTACGGGATCAGCCTGCCACTATGACAGACTGGTGACATAGTCGGCATAATCGAAGCTTTGCACAACCTCAACTGCACCGTTTTTTCTGCGGATGGCTATAGCGGGCATTGCCACGCCGTTGAACCAGTTTTTCTTGACCATGGTATATCCCCCTGCATTCAAGAGGGAAATACGATCGCCGACGACCAGTGGTTCAGGAAAATCGAAGCTGCCGAACACGTCGCCGGCCAGGCAGGATTTTCCGGCGATCTGGTAGCGATGCGGCCCCTGGTTCGGTGCCACGGCCCCGCTTTCGCGATAGACCAGCAGGTCCAGCATGTGGGCTTCGACAGCACTATCGACAATGGCGACGGACATTTCGTTCTCGATGATATCGAGCACGGAGACCTCCAGCGTGGTGGTATAGGTCACCACCGTGTCGCCCGGCTCGAGATAGACCTGCACCGCGAATTTGTCCGCGAAGGCCCGCAAACGGGCCGCCAGGGCATCAATGTCGTAGCCATCTTTGGTGAAGTGGATGCCGCCACCCAGACTGACCCATTCGAGGCGATTGAGCAGATCGCCGATCTTGTTCTCGATCTGGTCGAGCAGGGCAGAAAATGCGTCGACAGAATCGTTCTCGCAATTGCAGTGCAGCATGAAACCGGAAATCCGATCCATCGCCGCTTCCACCTTCGCACGGTCGCTCTCGCCCAGCCGGCTATATTTTCGCGCCGGATCGGCCAGGTCGAAATGCGAATGACTGACGCCTGGATTGACACGGAGACCAATGGGTAGATGCGCAGCCTTGTCGCCAAATCGGTCGAGCTGGTTCACCGAATTAAAGATGATCTTGTCGGCATTGGCGATGGCTTCATCGATTTCCCCGTCCGACCAGGCGACCGAATAGGCGTGGGTCTCCCCGCCGAACTTCTCCCGGCCCAGTTTCAGCTCGTTAAGGGAAGACGAGGTGGTGCCATCCATATGCGGCGCGATCTGCGGAAAGGTCGACCAGGTCGCAAAGCATTTGAGCGCAAGAAGGCACTTTGCGCCCGATGCGGCGCGCAGCGCATCGACGCGCTCCAGATTGCGGGCCAGCGCCGTTTCATCGATCAGGTAGTAGGGGGTAGCCAGGGGCATCGCGCTTACTTCAACTCTCCATAGGCGTGTGCCCGCCAGTTCAGGAACGGCGGAAGAAAGGCGCACGATGTAACGGCCCTCGCTGTCATGATCAAGTGGTCAAAAAAGCACCGTCCCCGAAGCATGGCCTCGGGGACAGGGTCCTTCCGGCATTGTCAGTCGCGAGCGGTCGATCAATCGTCGGACGTGTCGTTGGTCAGGCTAACCACCTCACACATGGACGTCTCCGTGAACGGGCAGGTATCGCCGGTCCAGGCAAAGCCGGGTGCGGCAAACCCTGCGACAATGGCGAGAGCGAGGACGGTGGAGAGGATCTTTTTCATTTGGGGCTCCTTGTGTTTGAGAACACCAGGAGAGTGCCAGCAGGCACATTGCGCCAGCATTGCCGGCATATGTCCATTGCTTGCCGCCGCATTACAATACGCCCATCGAACGGAAAGCAGGAGAAGGCAACGCCAGTTGACCTGTAAGCCGGGTTCTGTAGGGCCGTGTTTCCACGACGTGGTGACCATTCATCTGAGGCCGCTGTTGCCAGCGCGCTCGTGCAACCAACCCGGACGACATGGCCTCGAAACAGGCTGGGCCGAAGCCCGCGTCGTCCCTATTTGGTCTTGCTCCCGGTGGGGTTTACCGTGCGGTCCCTGTCGCCAGGCACCCGGTGCGCTCTTACCGCACCCTTTCATCCTTACCCCAGCATGCCGGGGCGGTTTGCTTTCTGTGGCACTTTCCCTGGGGTCGCCCCCGGCGGCTGCTAGCCGTCACCGTGTTTCGATGGAGCCCGGACTTTCCTCCAGCGGACAGTTACCCATCCGCCAGCGGCCACCCGGTCAACTGGCGCCGCCTATGTGCGGGAGCGGCGAGCCGTCGTCAAGCCAGCAAGGGTTGAGGCTTTGGCTTGGTGATCGCCTGATAGGCCAGGTTGATGGCGGACATACGGGCGGTGGCGACGTCGATCAGTTCCTCGGGCACGCCCTTGGCAATCAGCCGATCCGGATGATGTTCGGCCACCAGCAGCCGATAGACCCGACGCACCTCTTCGGGAGGGGCATCGTGACTGAGGCCAAGCACCGTATAGGGATCGACGTCATCCCCAAGCATCACATGCTGGGCTGCAATCTGCTCGAACCGCGCATCGTCAAAGCCGAAAATACCGCTGACATCGCGCAGGTATTCAAGTTCCGCTTCGTGCACCAGACCGTCGGCCGTGGCGATGAAGAACAGGCTGTCGAGCACATGCTCGAGCGTTTCGGGCGAATCGGCGAAAAAACGCGCTACCTTGCGGGCGTAGGCGTCGTAGCCGGCCACATCCTGCTTGGCGAGGTTGAACAGCTTTTCCACCTGCGGCTCACTGCCCTTGGTGACCTCCACGGTCGCGTTGAAGGCCCGGACCTCGGACGCTGTAACGGCACCATCGGCCACCGCCATCTTGGCGGAAAGGGCGATCAGCGCCAGGGTAAACGCGGCGTCGCG
>Ga0098074_1000494_pt1 | contig 26433 bp, 22 predicted proteins | sample 32_taG_FD_75064 | JGI IMG/M metagenome (GOLD analysis project Ga0098074, IMG submission 75064) | Marine viral communities from the Gulf of Mexico - 32_GoM_OMZ_CsCl metaG | ecosystem: Environmental > Aquatic > Marine > Oceanic | place: Atlantic Ocean: Gulf of Mexico | collected 2015-07-12
GTCAGCCCCCGGCACAAGGCCGGGAGCTTGAGGCAAAAAAAAGAAGCGGACACGAAAAAGCCCCCGCCCGAAAAAGGGCGAGGGCTGGGGCCTTTCGGCCGGGGGTCTACTCGTCGGATTCATCCAGGACAGTCTGAATCGCGTCGGCAATCTGGCCGCTCGGGATGATTCCCTTCTCCCATCCCTGGCAGCCGGTCCCGGTCTCATTCAAGAACGTGGGAGCGTTGCCCTTTTCGACCCACTTGTTCCATTTCTTGGCGAGCCAGGCGCCGGGGTTCCCGACGTCTTCCCAGACCTCCAGGGAGACGGCCTTGTCTTTGAATGAGCGGAACACTTCCACAAGCGCAACCATCTGCCGCTGTTCCTCGCTCATCTTCTCAACGTCTGCCATTGAGTAACGGCGCATCAGGTACGCGGCCTGGCTCCCGCCTTGGGAGACCAGGAGGGAGACGTAGGCGAGAGCCTCTCCCTTCTTGTTCTTGACCACGAGCCGGGCCCGTTGGGCGTCGACTCCCTCACTGCTGACGGTGTACCCGGCTGCCGCAAACGTGGTGAGCTTCAATCCGGAGCACTCTCCCAAGTGTTCCAAGGCCGTACCATTCTGCCAAACCGAGGGAGCCGGCATCTTGCCACGGCTCTTTGAATAGAGAGGGAAGCTCCGAGCGGTGAGCTTCACGGCGGGCGCAGTGTTCTTGTTCTTGGTTGTCATGTCATTGTCTCCAGTGCTCTCCAGGAGAGAGCGGAAAATGGGCGCCCAGGGGCGACCCTCCAGGGAAGCCGCCCTGGACCGTGGCCACACTGTGTGACCAAAGGTCCACTTAATGGAATGAATGGCCATTCACTACCGTGATTGACATTTCCTTGACACGGCCTGAAATGTCCAGAATATGTCAACTGAAAGCCTGGCCGTGGAACACTGTACAAACGTACAGGTGAACAAGTGTTCAGGTAGGGGTGGGGGTCTCTCCCTGTGTGCTCCGTGTGTGCGCTCCCTGTGTGTGCCGTGTGTGCTCGCTCCCAGGAGACCACCAGCTATTGACACCGACCACCGCGTAGACCCGTGCTGAGGCTTGGGGCCCCATCCCCTCTTCTTACATCCCGCTTTCTTGTTGACCCCCCTCTTTCATGCGCGACCATTTTTGGGTGTACTCACATGTTATTAGTACACATGTCTCGTTCTGCGATCTTGCATCTGCTCTACCATCCGGGCATCCCAGAGCGGCCGTATCTGCCGCACTTCTCGGTCACGGACATTACCTGGCCGCAGATTCTGGTGGGGTTCGGGTCGGCGCACCCGTATACCTGGCACTTGAGGCGTGGTTGGCGCAGGCAGTACAAGAAGAAGCAGCGTGCATGTAGGCTAAGACTCTTATCTGCCGGGCAAATGGGGGAGGAGTGCCTCAGCCAGACTTTTGCGGTGGCTCAAGCGGAGTACCCGACTCGGCTATTCCGGGCGTTTAAACTAGAGGATCCTCCGAGTCCTTATGAACTCGCATGCTTTCTCTTCACCTGGGCACTCCCTCAGGGGGAAAAGGGGGCGTCCGCTCAATGGGGGCGGAGTGCTCTGCTGTGGTGGCTCGCGGGAATCAGTGGCGAAGCACTCGCACAGATATATCCGGAATGGGAGGAAGGTGCAGGGAGAGAGATCGAGCGGTTGATGAAGACGCCGATGTTCGCGATCTGGGCGCTCGGGACCGATATGATTCCAGCGATTAAGTCGCCCACGGATGCACGAGCGCTCTTGTCATTCGGGCCGACCCGGAGACCTAAAGTGGTTGTACGGGCGTTCGAGTCGATGCGAGCGTCGATCTACGTGAATTCCCATATTTCTTCAGGCAAAAGGGGGAGGGCGGCGAAGCGATGGCTCCCGGAGTTCCGCCCGCTGTGGCATACTCTTGACGAGCGCATCGAATGGGAGGAGGATGGGAGATGGATGCCGCGTCTTATGGGCATGAGAGAGGAGGCCGCGAGGCTCTTAAAGTACGACAAGTCTTGGATTCCGAAGCCCAGAGAGGAAAACATCCTTAGAGATTCGGACGTAACTGGCTTATACATAGAAGAGAACCGGCATCCCGGTTTACCCTGGAGATAGAGATGGAAGACGACAACGATTGGCTAGAAATGTTCGAGGGGGAAGACAGCACCCCTACAGGGCAAGAGGGGACCGGAAAAGGTGACTCGACGAAAACCCAGGTTCAACCTACATTATCGCCAGTGTTGCCCAAGCCAGAGGCAGACAACCCGTCAATGCTCTCCCTTGACGTACTCCAACAATTGGCGGCAGCGCCTTCTGGGCTCCCCGCTTCCTTCCTTAAACAGGCCGCCGGACACCTCCACAAGACTCAATCAATCGTGGATTTCGCGACGACGGTGTGTATTGCAGTGGCCGAGGGAAAGCTCAAGACTTCTCAAAGTGCTGAGCTTCGTAAGTGGGCCGAACTCATGTACACCTGCATCGTGGCCAACGAGCCCCAGCAGAATAACGTCCAAGTAAACTATGTCGAACAACTCATTCAACTTGCAGGCGGAGAGCAGGCAGTACAGCCAGAAGTTGTAGACGTTAAGGAAGCGATTACGTCGCCCCGTAAGCAAGCCCAGGGAGAATAGCCATGGCTGAGGATCCGAGAGCTTTGATGCGCCAGCAAGCCTCCCAGAGGGCGTTGGCGACAGACGAGAGCAGCAGGCTCCAACAAGCTCTCGAGCGGGTAGGAATCGTTCTTCTACCGGGCTCTGCTGCCTTCAAAGAACTCATGGCTACTCTAAAGACCTATTCGGACGAGACTGGCCAGACCTTCCAGAGTGTCTTGGCTGATCGACGGCAGATGAATGATATTTTCCGAGGAAAACCGGGCCTTCCGACAGAGGGCAGAGCGGTAAGAGAACGGGATGTACTGTCTGATGAACTCGCAAAAGCGAGGGAAAAAGTCACGCGAGCCATAAAATACTCTACGGCCGAGCAGAGCCCTCGGCTGGCCCGTTATGCCGATGAAGTTCGCCAGTCTGAGCCTGCGGCAGGATCAGATCCCGGCAGAAGAACTGGATTAAAGGGAGGAGCAACCCGCGTTTACGGTCCTACGGAGCGCGAGGCTATGGCCGCGTTCCAGAAAAACGTCGATCCAGAGTTCTTAGACAGACTTTCTTTTGTCCATTGGACGGACCATCCAAGAGGCATGATGGCAGGAGTTCGAGGGATTCCAGTTACTGGTGATGCTCTTTCTGCGAGCATTTATTTGAGGGGAGATCCAGGAGGAGTAGGCTTTTCTGGCAATCGCTGGGATCAAGGAGACATGGGATTCCTTCTTGATGGCGATGTGACCTGGATGGGCAACTACGATGCGATGAGTGCTAGGGGAGAAATTTCAGGGCGCCACACCACAAGTCTTGATCCTATTCTTGACGAAGACACCTACTTGACCCAGCAGGCTCGGAGTTCTCTCAATCCTGATATGAAGGAGATATATGACAGGCTAGGCGAAGCAGAAGCTTCTGGTATGCGGGGTACACGACATGAAATTTTTGGGATGTCGGACGAGGTCGCGTGGGAACCTGAAGTGGGCAATATCAATGAAGCCCTCATCGAAAAGCCCAGAGTTCGAGGAATCGTCGTTGATCCTAAAGGCCATCGATTACGGCAAGTACAGGGAGTAGTGACTCCCGCGAGGCGTCTTCGTCCGGGCCACGTTGCACGGTCGCTTGGACAAGCAATAATCGCAGCAGAGGAAATGGGTGTTCCTCTTTACGGGCCCGACGGAGTTGTGCTCTACACACCACCAAATATGTCGAGAGAAGAGGTGGCTCGTGTGTCTCGAAACTTTCCTACAACCGAAAATATCCAAGGCATTACTCCAGAAGAGTTTGCTTCTGGAGGGCGCTGGGCCGCTCATCCAGAGCATGGAGGCGTGTTTCGGGTGGATGTCCGGGATCAGGCGGTGAAGCGATTAACAGACGAAATCCGCCTACACGAAGTTCCGGGGTATGAGGCAGCCCACGATAAAAAAGAAACTCTCCATACCAGGTCCGAAGGGCCACGAACGACTCCTCTTACTTCACCGGAGGAGTTGGAAGACGCAGTCCAACACTTTCGGGCACGTCCAGATTTTCGGGTAGAAACAGACATTGTAGACGCTAACTACAACGAGGTACTTCCGGAAAAGCTGAAGTATGAGGAGTTAGAGCCTCGGCTGAGCGCCTCGCATAGTCCAGGCCCAGTGTCTTCGACTAGGCTCGATGAGTTCCAGAGAGTCCGAGACCAGATACAAGAGGCAGAAGAGCGCCTAGCGCAAGCCCCTCCGGGCTCACCAGAGTCGAGAGAAGTCGCCTCAAAACTCGCAAAGGCGAAAGCTGCTCTTGCAAAGCTGGGACACCTCGCAGGTGTTGCAGGAACTGCCTATGAGGGTGGCCGTCTCCTCGGAGAAGTCGCACGTCATGGTCCTCTAGAGGGCACTCAACGCTATGGCGGAACGCTGGCCAAAGAGTTCGGTGGCATGGCTCAGATTCCTGCCGCCCTCGCCGAGACTTATGTTCCTGGATACGGGGAACGCGGAGTACACCCCGGCGCTGAACTGCTCGCAGGGGCGGGCCGTGCGCTACAGAGAGGAGGCCGTGCTCTTCGAGGAGAACGAGAAGAGATTGGAGGAGTAGGTCTCGATCCCAATATTCAGGGCCTTGATGACATGGACCTGGGCATTCCAGAGTACACTCCACCGGAGATGACTCCTGAGCAGAAAGAACAACTCCGCAGGGCACAAGAGCAGCCATTACCTGAATATCTTCAACCCCTCAGACCTAATCTACCCCTGGGCAGACCTCCTGATCTTCGCGAGCAGACAAGAAATGCAGCCCAGAGAGCGTTGATGAGTAGTCGAGAAAGAGACGAAGAAAACTTATGAGCCAAGCGAACGCAGCACAGCTACTCAACACGCTCCGTTCTCCGGCGCACGCCCTGCCCGCATTCGGAGAAGTACACGACCAGAAGACCGGTCGATTCGTTAAGTACAACCCTCTGGGCATCACCAGCCTCTTACAGAAAGCCGTACTAGACTACATGTCCGCTCCTCCTCGCCTGGCCACGGGTGAGACGAAGTTCTTCACTCTCTTGGGCTACCGCCAGGCAGGTAAGAGCCTGACGACGGAGTATGCGGCCTACTGCAAGGCGGCGTACATTCCAGGATGGGACCATGTCTGTATCGCAGATAACCGAGATCGTGCCGATTACCTCCACAAGAGGGTCCATCATCTCCACCAGAGGTGGCCGAAACAGCTTCGCTCCAAGACCCTCGCGACTCGTGAAAGCCGCCAGCTTACCTTTGATCCCCTACAGGGCGGTAAGATGCGTGTCCTGTCGGCAGAATCGGGCGCGGTTGGCGTGGGGCAGTCTCCTGACTCTTTCCATGCTTCCGAGTGCCATCTTTGGTCCGACTTCGATGGCTCTATGTTCCTCATCAACCCGTCGCTTATCAACCGGCAAGAGGCGCTTGTCGTCTTTGAAGCAACGCCTTGGGAGCGAAATTGCGCGTGGCATGAGCACTACACGATGGCGAAGCAGGGTTCCGGACGCCATGAAGCCCATTTCTTTCCATTTTGGGATGGGGCACTCAACCGGAGGCCCGTCACACCCGACTTCCAGCCTACGAATGAGGAGATTGGACTCCTAAATCGCTATAAACACCTGGGCCTACAGGAAGAAAACTTAGTTTTCCGGCGATTCATCATGGATACGGACCCTGAGATCCGCCGAAATCCCGAAATGTTCGGGGTCATGTACCCATTCGACGACCTTTCGTGCTGGATTGCGTCCGCAAACTCCGCGATTCCGGAACATGCGCTAAAAAAACACCTTGTTCGCGAGCTTCGGCCCTGGAATGGGCCCTATCAGGAGTATGAACCGCCTCAAGAGGGCGCAATTTACGCGATTGGGGTCGATCCGGCCGGATATGCGGCCCGAGACCACGCTGCTTTCCAAGTTTTGAAGTGTTGGCGCGGAGAATGGACCCAAGTGGCGTGTTTCGCGGACCACGTGGACCCGTTGAAGTTTACGAACGAGCTTATGCGCGTCGGAAAACGGTATAACAAGGCTCTGATGGCCGTAGAATCGAACGGCGTCGGGCAAGCCGTCCTTTCTCTCCTACAAGAGCGTGGATATCCGAATGTTTACCACGAAGGCCGCATGCGTCCGGGCTTTACGTCCACATCGAAGTCATTAGACGAGGCTACAGGCTGGCTCGTGGATTCTCTGCTCGATACGCTGGTTTTTAACGACCATGATACGGTCCAACAGCTACAGACGTACAAAAATGACAAGCGAGTAGAGGAGAGTGCCAGTGCGGAGATTCTACGAGGCGCTTCGAGCGGAAGAAGACGGGACAGACACCACTGGGATAAAGTTTCTGCGCTACTCATGGCGATTGTCGCGGCCCGATATCTGCCCAGAAGAGATAAGCCAGGTGCTCCTATTCGTGATTCAAACATCGTAATGTTTACGGGAATGAGCTACGATGATCAGGAAAAGTACCGACAACGTCTTTCCGACGATAAGCCTACGAAAAGACAACGATTCTCGTACCGATCCGTACGAAGGAGAAAGTAATGCCTGACGAAACTCCAAACACTGCGCCCATGCCAGGCATCCTCCGTCGCCCTCGGCCTCGAATCGTCGAGATGCGAGAAGCCGCAGCACGCCGGGCACTTCAACCAGAAGAAGACCCGTTCCCGCCCGCAGAGACTCTTCGTAATGTCGAAGCAGAAGACGAAGGTTTTCCTCCTGAAGTTCTTGAGCAGATGAAAAGAGAAGGGCTTACGCCTGCTCCGAGCATCGCTCCTTCTCCCTTGGGCCCACCCACCGCAGAAGAGTTCGAGAGGCGAGAAGTGGCCCCTAATCCTGAAAGGGTGCCTCGGCCTATGACTCGCGAGCAGTATGAGCGTTCCCAGCAACGACGTTCCAGGTCAAAGAAATGAGCGAGCCAGAGATCTATCGCCATCCAACGCAGGACGTCGCGGTCATTGACTTGGGCCGTGGCTTGAAGCTTACGATTCCCATGGTCCTGATTGCACGCTACGGTTCTGTGCAGGCAGACTGGATTACCCTGGCAAAAAAGGTAGATGAGGTCTATGAGACTCTCACCCTGGGCTCTCCGCCGCTCGGCGGAGTCTCGCTTAAAAAAGTTTTTGGAGAGGCAGATGGCGACGGCTCTTAGATCTCTGCGAGACCAACTCATCCAGAATATTTTGAAAGGCAGTCGCAATGCGACTAAAGAGTCTGCAGCGGTATCTTCTGAAGGGGCACCGTCTGTAGGTACGGCTCCGGTCTCTCCCCAACGAGAACTAGAGCAGGAAGAAATCGACGAGCTACTCGATGAAGAATCTCGTCCGGGCACACAAGTGGAGCAAGGGAATGTCTCTCAATAAAAAGCAGATTCGGGGTCTAATCGACACCCACAAGGCGAAGTCCCACATCGACCAGCGAAGCTGGGATCAGGTCCGTTCCTGGTACACCAGCAACGCCGGGAATCAGTACGGAACAGACGTGCCCCAGGGCGCAGAAGCCGTCGATGAGATGCAGGACCTGTCTTTCCAGACCAACTATCCGTACGCATTCGTCGATACGATGGTCGCTAACATCTGCCCGAACAACCCCGAGGTCACCGTCAACGCCCGACGGAAGCACCTCCACGAGCCTGCCCGTTACCGTGAAGCGCTCATCAATGACACCCTGAATCGTGTCCGCAGCCACCGTATTTTGTGGCGTGCGGCTACGATGGCAAGCGTGTACCCACGCTCTTTCGTCAAGACAGTCTGGAACTTCAAGCGCCGTTCTCCCGACTTCCTTGTGATTGATCCTCGCTATGTCTGGTACGACATGTCGGTAGATCGCTGGGAAGACATTCGTTATCTCATTGAGGTTACCGTCCTTACGCGCCAAGACTTCGAGTCTCGCGTCAAGCGCTCTGAGAACGACCCTAACGAAGATCGCGTGTACAACACGAAGGTGGCCGAGAAGGCCCAGTTCGGTGCATACCCTGAGTGGCTCCGAGATCGTCAGCGTGACCAGACTTTGATGAACGAGTCTTCCAAAGAAGTCTTCGAGTGGGTCACCGTCTACGAAGTCTACGACTTCTCGGGCGAAGGCCGTTACCACCACTATTTAGAGGATGAGGACGAAGCGCTTTTCAGCGGAGACCTCCCCTATCGATTTGTCCGCAACCCATTCTACCGTCTCATTTTCAACGACAATCTTGAGAACATTGGTGGACTCAGTGACGTGACACTGATCGCTCCTGTACTTGAGCGGCTAAACGAACTGGACACGTTGATGTTGTGGTTTGCCCAGACGGCAATCCCAATCACGATGCTGAACACAGGGCTTGTGGACAACCCGGAGAGGATACGGACTCAGCTTCGCGAGGCCACTTCTCCGGGCTCTATTGTTGAAGTCGCCGGGAAGTCTGGAGCTTCCATGGCAGACATCATTGGCCACACGATGACGCCGAGCCTGTCGCCAGAGTTCATGGCTTCTCGTGATCGCTGCATGCAGGTAATCGAGTTCATCCTCGGCATCCCGCAGTACTCGCGTGGAGTTGTCGGCGTGTCGGATGTCGCTACTGAGGTCGCGCTCGCAGACACTGCAACGCGTACTCGAAACGGACGACGCCAGCAGCAGATCTACGATCTTCTCTCCTGGCAGGCCCAGGGCATTGTCGGACTCTATGAGGAGTTCTTGGCAGAAGACGAAATCCTCCCAGTCCGTCTGCTCCCGAACTCCGAGATGATTGAGATTACGCGAGCCTCGATGTTGGCCCGTGAGATCCTGGCTGGGCGAGGCGAAGAGCCTCTTGAGTACGATTACCTCGCAGTGCCGTACTCTCCTACCGAGAACAACCGACTGGTCCAGCTTCGGAATCTCAGCCAGTACTTCGAACTGCTGATGCAGAATCCACAGGTTGACCAGAGCCGACTCATCCAGAAGTTGTGTGAGCTTCTCCAGATGGAGGACGTCCTCAAAGACACAGCACAGCTTGAGGCAGAAGCGAAGTCTGCAGAACAGCAGGCTCAGCAGGCCCAGGCTCAGGCAGGAATGGTCGGAGGGCCAGGCAACGACACGATTGCCAGCGGTTCTCTCCCTCCGGGCACAGAGCCCGTGATGCCGCCTCTTCCAATGGGCGGAGCAGGGAACGGCCAGAGTCCTCTGACTGGATTCGGCGGAGCACCCTTTGATCTCAATCCGAACATTCCGAAGGATCAGTAATGCCTACTTATAATGGAAGGTGTAACTCCTGCGGAGAGTTCGAAGATTTGATGAAGGCGAGTGAGTATTTGAAGCAGGGCGGTCTCTTCTGCCCGCACTGCAAGAAAGAAGCGACCACGTTGATTCGCCGCGCTCCAGCCATCATCGGGCCCATGCCATCAAACACGATGAACATCGACCAGATCGGGCAGAACTTCTCCTCTCCAGAAGAGAAGCGAGCGTACTTCAATCGTAGGAAAGACCGAGCCATCGTGTCTAAGAATGATCCCAAGTGGATCAAGCACTATGATTCTGTCCGCAATGGCGCCGACCAGAGTGCTCGGAAACAAGGATTCCGAGATCACGAAGATCGCCAGAACTTTCACCGAAAAGATCAAGCGCACCGCCAAGCTATCGCTCGGGGTGACAAGAAGATCCAAGTCTAAAACTCTCACCTGGGCAAAAGTCTTAGAATGCTATATGCTTGCCTTGACGTGCCAACCTGCTTCAGGTAGAAACCAATCAAAGAGGATTTCTTAGCATGGCTAAAGAAGAAATGATGGAAGAGGAATACGGCAAAGACATGGGCGCTGACATGGACATGGACATGGAAATGGACATGGACGTGGAAGAAGAGCCCTCCGGAGAAATGGAAGAGAAGGAGATGGTTGACTTTGCCTCTCCTACTGAAGCTCTGGCTGCCGCCCTTAAAGAGCATGGCGCTGACCCTGCAACCCTCATGGACTGGTTTGATGAGTACGGATACGAGCTTGTTAAGAAAGAAGGCGGCGGAGAAGAAATGGAGATGGACGAAGAAATGGGTGAAGGTCCCATGGATCTCGTCGGTCTTCGCACTTCTGTTGTAGAGAAGCTCGGGCCAATGCTCGGAGGTAAGAAGTGAGCGAAGAAGTCGCAAGCGCTGCACCAGCACCGGCTCCAGTAGCCGAGGCCCCCGCTCCCGCACCTGTCGAAGCGGCTCCTGCTCCTGTTGACTCTACGCCCGCTCCGAGCAGCTTTGCCTGGGACTCCTGGGATGGAACCCAGGACGCTGTTCCGGAAGAACACCAGTCTGCTTATCAAGCAATCCTGGGCCATATCCAGAACGACTTCAAGAGTCGTGAAGAAGAGATTGATTCTCTGCGTTCTATGTACGCTGCGATGCTTAACGAGGAAGACGACCCTCGCATCGGAGAACTGACCAAGCAGCTTGAAGAACTGCAAGGAAAGTACGACAGCCGAGAGAACGAGTTTACGAACCTGCAGAACACCTACAACGAGTTCGTTGAGACTTCTGCTGGCGAGTATGTAGACCGATTCTGGAAAGAGCACGAAGAGCTTGCCCAGGATCCTGAGAAGCTCGGACTCCTCGTCGAGCTTCTGGATGAAGAGAATAACTACGGAGGATCTTGGGACGGCTACGCAGCCGCCGAGCTTCTTTCTCTGTCCAAGGAGGCAATGGAAGTTGCCATCGAGGCTAAGAAAGATGGAGTCTCCGACACCTATGCTTTGAAGCTAGCGAAGGCACACGCACAGCTTGAAGAAGCGAAAGCCAAACCCTCTCCCCAACAAGTCCAGGCTCAGAAAGCTCGAGCCCAGGCTGAGGCGAAGGCTAAAGAACCCCGTGCAGCCGCGAAGATTACGAACGGCGCAACAACGGCTTCGAGTCCTCGGACCGCCAAGCCGGGCATGGGAGATGCTTCTTCTCTTGACGATTTAAGAAATCTTGCTGCTCGTCGTGCCCTTCGGGTCCACGGTGGAGGCAGGAGTTAGCCGGGGATTGTCCCCACCTTCCACCCCATGAGGATCCAGACAAATGGCAATTAGTCCTGACGTACTAGCAACTGCGTTGCAAGACCTGGCCCCTGGGTATTCGGAGTTGTTTTCTATTTGGCACCCACTCATGGAGCGGGTTGTCCTCAAAGGAAACGTCGATCGAGCTACCCTGAAAGGCCCCTACCGTGAATTCGTGGTCGTTTCTGACGGCCCCGGAACCGTGACCCAAGTGTTGACCGGTTCTGAAGTTATTGCTGGCGGACGTCGCCAGAACGCACAGCGCGGAGACACCTATGCTCCCCGCCTGATTTACGCGTTTGACGTTCCCGGTAAGGACATGGCTGAGGCAAATGGTGAGAACGATCTCGCTCGCATCATTAAGCGCTACCCCGAGTTGGCTCTGTCCGACTTCCACGAGCGCATTGCTGACCAGCTTGGTGGTGGTAACTCCACTGCTGGCGTTGGTGGCTTCCTCACCCTGAACGGCGACCAAACCTACAACCCCGAGGGAACTGCTCGTACCGGTGTGTTCGAGTACGATACCCCCGCTAACCAGGCCGACACCGTGTTCAACCTGGCTAAGCAGGGTGCTGCAGGCGGTGTGTCTGGCTGGTACAACCAGTACGGACAGATCTCGTCCTTCGCTACTGACGGTCGTTCGACCATGCGTCAGGTCTACTACGCTGCCTCCCGCCAGGGATCTAAGGCAAGCGGTCCTGTGGATCTGCTCCTCGGTGACGAGACTTCTTACCTCAACTACATCGACGACCTGGACGATCAGGTCCGCGTGATGCGAGTTGACGGTGACAAGGCTCCCGCCAACATGCGCCAAGGAATCCCCTTCCTCGAGGCAGACTTCTTCTTGGAGCAGGCCATCACCGACGGAATCAACGCTGGTAACTTCACCAGTGGTGGTTCGAACAACGGTGTGATCTACTTCCTGAAGACCGACACCTGGCACATGTACACCCTCGGACACGATTCCGGAATGGAGACCAAGGGCGACTTCGCCGTTCGCGGTCCTATCCGTATCCCCGAGCAGGACATGTGGCGCTACGAGTACGTCCTCAACATGGGAATGTACTGCGACCAGATGCGTGCGAACGGTGTTGTTACCGGCGGCGCAATCCCATAAACCCCATAGTCTAAAGGAGACTTAAAATGGCTATTACAACTGCTGCTGGTATTTTCAGCACTACAGTTACCACGACTCAGCAAGCTCCTCTGGGGTTTGAACTGGTTGTTCCCGATGGCGACAATGGCGAGCAAGTTTGGGTCTATGTGTTCAATGACGAAGCGGCTACCGCTTTTAGTCAGGGAACCATCGTTGCCCGAGATGCCGGGACCGTTACCTACGACGCAATCATTGCACCCGTGAATGCTCCTACCATCCGAGTGATTGGTGTTGCCCAGCACACCATCGCCGCTGGATCTTATGGATTCGTCCTTAAGAAGGGTATTGGCGAGGTGACTGCGGACACGGGCGGCATCACAACCGATCTGCCCCTGGTGGTCGGTAACACCGTTGCTGGAACAGCCGACACCACTGGTGTCGCTGCGACTACGTTCGCACTCGGATTCTCTACCGAGACCGTTGCGGCCACTGCAACAGCGACCTGCTGGATCAACTGCCCCGGCTAATCTAGTCGGACTGTAGTAAACTTAGGAGGCACCCCCTGGGCATGGGGGGTGCCTATCCTAATAGGAGCATGCCATGGATCTGAAGCAGATTAGAGATGAGATCTTCTCCCAGGCAGACTGGGCTCCTAGCCAATCTTCTGATGCCATCGAAAGGGCTAATCGCTTCATCAACCGGGCCTACTCGCAGATTATGCAGGAGGCCCCTTTCTTATTTTTTGAGAGCCGTCTTGGATTCGCGACGTTGCCGGATGTCACCGACAACACCGCTGCAGTCCGACAGCTAAACCCCGCTTCTCCCGCCGACACAGTATCTGTCATTGCTACAGATCCTTGGGTTCTACAGCGTAACCTGCCTACGACTACGCCAGGTCTAACTCTCTGGGATACGTCTGGTCGATGGAGAGGCCGAGAGATTCTGGTCACCGATCCTAATGGCGTTCACCACCGCCGTAAAATCCGAGACGTTTGGACTGTAGCCGCTCCTCTGAATATCCAGTACATCTCACTGTACCGGCCATGGAACAACACGACAGACACCCTCATGGACTGGAGAATCTTCACGGAGGACTACTACCTTCCTGATGATGTGGTCGAAGTTACCTCTCTCCAGCTTTTCCGAGACAACGAAACCTGGCCCCTCGACATCCTTGGGCAGCTAGAAGCGGAGCACTTGTCGTTGTCGAACACGCCGAACCAGATCGCACAGGGTGTTCCTCGTTGCGCTTTCCGCCGTCCTCACTGGCAGATCGAGACTCCAACCAAAGCCCCCACTGCGACCCTTTCGGGCACTCCTAACTCTTGGCAAGGACCAGATCCTGCCGGGCAGTTCGAGTACTGCTTTACCTATGCTTGGGGCTATAGAGATGGGAACTTCCGAGACTTCGGTCCTGGACAACCATACTCTGCTCCCCAGACAGATCCTGCTCGCTTAGAGCCTCTCTGGGAATCTTCCCCGAGCCCAGTAGTGTCCGTCACCACCAGCAACCGGGCAGAAGATCCTATCGTCTACAACGGCGCTGCGATCAACCTCATCACGCCTGACATTGACTACATGCAAGGCTTTGGACGTGCAGCAGATGCTCGATATCATCGCTCAGGCTGGCGGAAAAGAATCTACCGCCGTCGAGTTACCGTAGACTCTACTGGCTATGCAGCACTGCCGAACACTCTCGCTGGAGCACTCGAGCAGGAAACTCCCGACGCTTTCTACTTGATCGCAGACATTGACGGGTTCCAGACCACGTTCGTAGATGACGGCCAGCTTATCCCGGACTATCACCGACGCCTGCGAGAAGTAAACGGATACCAGTCTCTCCGCATGTACCCACGTCCGAATCGTAGGTACGAAGTGGATATCCGCTGTATCCGTCGTCCGCCTAAACTCAAAGACGATAGCGATGCCCCACGCCTTCACCCCGATGCGCTGGGACTTCTCGTCTACCGGGCTCTCGTCTTCCTCTACGAAGCCCAAGGCAATGTTGATCTCGCTGACCGATCTCAAATGAAGTACCAAGATCTTCTCTTCACGTTCACAAAGCGTTATGGTGATCTCCGGTACCCAGCAGAACTTTTGATGAAAAAGCCTGCTCGGGCCGGAAAAGTCATCAATACTCGACGGCCATGGCGTCGTTGGTATAATCTGCCCAACAGCTAAGAGAAGAATAATGGAAGAACCAAAATCAAGAGCCCCTAAGATCGTTACCGGAGGAATCTACGAAGCTCCTCGCCGTGGATTCGGAACTGAGCAGATGATGTGCATCGCTCGTCTCGAGCTTCCGAACGGAAAGATCCAGGGACTGTTCCGACGTTTCGGATTAACCTTTGAGCGTTTCGAAGAGATGGGAGAGGAAATGGCCGGATGGAAGCTCATCTGGGCTCCTGGCCAAGAGAAGAAAGCTGCGCCTAAGCGCGTGGGCCGTCCCGCAAAGAAAGAGACGAAGATCGCACAAGCGAAATAGACCGAGGTAAGGAAGAGCTATGGCCTATACTCGGCACAGACTTAAAAGCGGTACTCTTCCTCTCAGAGTCGAGTCTGGAGAACTGATTTCTCCGGAGACGATTGCGTCTAAGATTGAGAACATGTACTTAACGGATGAGGGGACTCTCAGATCTGTCTGGGGTCCCGCTCCGTACGTTCCCCAGTACTCTACCGGCGCAACCCTCTACTCAAACCTCAAGGGCATCCACCACGCTGTTATTGGAGAAGACGGAAGCCGCGAAATCTTGCTGATCCAAGACGGGGATTCTCTAAAAGTCTTCCGAGGCTGGGCTGCTGGCCCCGGTGCCGGCTCAAACATCTGGTATCCCCTCATCGCAAAGGTAGGAGCTTCGGACATAAAAGACGACTTTGGGTTCGACGACAAGCCCAGATTCCCGACGCAGTTCGAGACGACTCCCACGGGCATCGTAATCATTCCTTGTGGCGACAACTCTCGACCCTACTTCTATGATGGAAAGACTATTCTTCCTCTGGGCTATCCGACTGCCCCCGGAACCTGCGTAGGGCATGGTCCTGTTTCTCTTGGAGAAGCCCTGTTCAATAAAAGAGGATATAAAGATTTTAATGGATCAGCAACAGATTCGGGGTCACAGGCAGGATACGCTCGCCTAGGATCGATCAGCCTTGATTCTATTGATCGAACAGACGACGGCCGCGTAAAAGAAGGCCGATGGTATGCCGCTTACCAGTGGACAGATATCTGGGGCAACCTTTCTCCTCTTTCTGGGAAATCTGAAGCGGTCTCTGTTCCTTTGTCTGCAACGTGCAAGCAAAACCCTTCGGGGGCAGGCGAGGAGTTTCTTTTCGAACAAAAGTATCTCCTGTTCTGGGAAGGCATCGAGCCTGGACCCACAGGAACTATAGGAAGAGTCTTTTGCCGGACTAAGGATGTCCTTAACTCAGGCACTGCGGAGTTGTTTCGCATCCCGGCAGGACTTGTTGGAGAGTCTGCTCTTAGCGCGAATGAATCTGACATAACCGTGCGTTTGGGCTTTACGCCTATCCCAGACAACGTCACTACAACATTCCCTGACAATATCCCAGACGACGCCCTGGTTCGACAACCAGAAGACGTCGCTCCTGTCCGACCGTTCAAGCTGTATACGCTGGCTTTCGGAAGGGGTTGGGCCGCTAACTTCTCAGACGATCCAGGCAAAATCCACCCCAGTATTCCTGGTAAGTGGGGAACTTTCCGAACTGGAGAAGAGATCTTTCCCGATCCTCGAGGATCAGAGATTACAGGAATGTTCCAGGTTCCTGATGGGCTCTTAGTCTTTACCGAAGAATCTACATTCCTGGTTGTAATTAGCTACGCAGGAGAGGGGTTCCAGACAAAGACTATTCATCCCCGCATCGGATGCGTTGCTCCCTCTTCTGTCTCTATGATGCCCGATGGCCGTGCTATTTGGCTGGGCAGGGAGGGCTTTTACTCGTACCTCAACGGATCCGTCGAGCTAATCTCTAACTCGATCCACAATGAAATCAGCCTGCTTAACTCTGCCCGACTAGTCCAGGCAGTGGCAGCGTTCGACGTTCATGAGCAGAAATACCGATGCTGGGTTGCTTCTGATGGGTCTCGCAAGAACAACCTATGCTGGGAGTACGACGGTGCTGGGTGGACTCGACGCACTGATGTGACGGCTGCTGCCGTCTGCGTGACTCAAGATCATCGCCGCTACATGCTGACCGCAGGCGAGGCTGAAAAGCAAGGAGTCGCGAATCCTATTGAGGGCGTATACCTCCTTGACCATCAAATCCAATCTTTTGATCCGAAGGATCGAGCTTCGATTATCCAGACTGGCTGGCTAAGAACCTTCCGATCAGAAGGTAGGGGTTCGCCTACGACTGTATACCTGTGGCTCCGAGAGTCTGGATCTGGGACGATTACAGTAGAAGTCGAGCGAGACTGGCGTGCTGGCATCGTAGAGACCGTTACTGCGAAAGCTTATCCTCCTGACGATGCTCCTCCTTTCTGGAATCAAGCAGTCTACGGGGGGACAGATGCTGACGGAGATGCGCTAACATGGAAGAAGCGGCGTCCGTACTGGACCCGAGTAGATATTTACGCGCCATCCTCTGAGACATTTCGGCTTCGGATTACGAATACAGTGCCCTGGGAGTTTCTCGGACTCGCCTTCGACGAAGTTCCACAGCCAGACACCTTCAGGAGTGCTCCGAAATGAGTTGGAAGTTCCCCAAGAATCCTGTCCTAGCAGACAGCGTTGCTGAAATTGAGAACATCAATGACTCTCTGCGCCCATTCGCAGAAGAGACGTATGGCCGACTGAACGAGCACAACTGGGCTTCTATTACCCAGGCTACTGCTAACGGAGGAGACCCGTTCGTAGCAGACGATGTGGCAGAGGACGGAGTGTTCGTGTACCACTCTGCTGGGGTCCATTCCTCATACACTGACTTCTTAGCTGGTGGAGCGGTAAATGCCCAAGACCAAGACTTTGCTTCTTGGAGCAACTGGACAGCTTTAGACAGCTTGACCCTTAGCATTACTTGCCCCCAAACTCTGTTGTGGGTTCACGGATCTTGCCAGATTGATTGTGGTTCTATGGATTCGTCTACTACTCCCTCTGTTCGTCTCGCGATTCGAGTAGACGGCGCTATTCTTCTGGACTCTGTAGCAGGCACCGCTGAGTGCGATAACGATGGCGTGGCCGGCATGCTCTACCCAGCATTTCCGCTGTCTACTTCTTTTGTAGTTCCCGTAGCGAGCGGAGAGCATAAAATAGATTTAGTGGTAAAGACTTCTGGCGTATCTCCTGCAGCCGTAAGTTCCACTGCCGCCTACGTCCGTTCGAGAGAACTAATCTGCTTAGAGATGAGAAGATAAGATGGCTGAGATTAACTTTGATGCTCTTGAAGAGCTTGACCAACTCAACGCAGCTTCTCTCAACACTAGGTTCGCAGAAGTCCGAAACGGCATTAATGAACTCCCAATCGATTCAATGGCGGCAGGCGCTCTTAATGAGAACCACATTCCCAGCTTAGTTGTTGGACAAGCAAGCATTCGAGTCGGCTCCGCAGCCCTCACACATAGCTATACTTCGACGACGTACACCGTAATTACCCGAGCCGGTAACGACCTTGAGATCGATTTCGGATCTGACATCTCCTTGGGCACAGGAAACGGCGTCGGAGGTATTCTCGTGTTCTGTGAAGTCTTCGCCCGAAGACTGCGGAATACTACGAACGCTGATCCATGGTCTTATTCAGGAGCTAAAGCTTTTTTCCGAATCTCTGCTGCGCCCTCTTCTGGAGGAGCGTATGCGGCGATCAACCGTACTGAGCGATATTTCCAAGCCTTGTTCGAGGGACCAGCAGGGACGCCTAACTACGCGGGCTTAGCAGGGACATCTCAGCGTTTCGTTATTCCGATTCAGACATTGATCACGTCTTCAGACTCTTCTACCGTTCGGAAGATTCGAGTAGAGACTAAGGTCGCTCCTGATCCTGGCCATGGCGGAGACGCCCAGACTTTACTTTTACGGGAGAGCTATCTTTCTGCCATCGTATTGAGGTCTTCGAAAAGCTAATGCCTGATATTACTCTGCCGCACACCTTCGCAGATGGGAATACTACCAATGCCGCTCAGGTAGAGGAGAACACGTTTCGATCCGAGGTAACGCCTCCTACTTCCCTGAGCGTTATCAACGGCAGGCTCGACGATGACAACAGAGAAGCTGGCTGGGATCTGAACTACTCTCACATTCAAAGGGGGGCATTGTCTGGGGGACGCTCGGTAGGATCTACGACCAACCACCACTACTTTCAAGAAAACTTTCCCAACTTCAATCTAACTTCGGGCGACTTAGATGCGCGATACCAGATGATTCCGGGAGCTTCGCAGTCTTTCTACCTCCCGTTTACGCCTTCTCTGGTCGTCTTTACCTGGTCAATCTTCGCTGGTTACTGTGACCCTACTGCCACGGCACCGAACGTAGAAAGCCCATCCGGCGCTCGGCTACGGCTTTTCCTTAATGGAAGCCGAGTAGCTCACCGCCTCGCTCCTCAATGCCTTACCCGCACAGAAGGCGAATGGGTATTCGCGCGACACTGGGCGGGGCATTACTTTTGGACAGGAGCCACCCTCCAAAAAGGGTGGCACTCTGCGGGGTTAGGGATTGCCCAAACTCACTATCTTACTAATGTAAGAGTGAAACGATTCGACTTTGTTTATTTCCGATAGGAGGCCGACATGGCAGTAGTAAGAGATTTCCTTTCCGCCCCAGGATTCGGCAGCTACAAAAAAGCTCTCCAGAAAGATGCTGGAAAGCTCCGCCAAGGACTGACTGCATTCGGCCCTTCGGAAGCCTACAAACAACAGCAGAAAGTTAACGTAGCGTCTGACATTGATAAGCAACTCAAGGCCACTACCGAAGGAATGATCGAAGGGCAGCAAAATCCCTTAAAGATGGCAAAGGAAATTGGCAAGGCTGCGGCTGAAGCGTCTGCCGGAGCGAGCTTGGGCGTGGAGCAGAAAGCTCTTGAAGTCGCCCAGGCAGAGCAGCAAAATGCTCAGAAGCTCCTCAACGCAGAAGCAGACCGAAGAAACGCCATAATCACAGAAGGCCTCGGGTTAGTGTCGGGGGGCATTAGTGATTTCGGAAAACAACAGTCAGAAGAGGGCAAGGAAAACTTAGGCAAGGTTGCTCAGATCGCTTCTATCGCACTGCCCCTCCTCCTTTGCTGGGTTGCCCGAGAGGTTGTGCCTGGCCGTTGGAGAGACTGCCGTACTTACATCCTGTTCGGCGCACCGAAATGGTTCCGCGCTTTCTACATCAAGCATGGTCCTGCAATCGCAGCATGGCTACGCCGACACCCCTGGGCAAAGACTCCCCTCGTGCCTCTCTTCCGTTATTTTGCATGGCGAGGCAAGCGCATGGGTGAGCAAGACCCTAAACTCATCGAACTTCAAGCTGACTTTCTGTAGGATTAACCATGGCCAGAAATCTCTCTAGTGTCCGGAATGTAGGTCTTCGAGAAAGCGTTGACCAGATTATTCGCCAAAGCCAGCGTGATGCTGCTCGTGCCGCAGGCGATACCGACATCGAACCCCGCCAGTTCCTGACACAACAGGAGCAACTAAAGCTTCAACGAGAGGGACTGAAGCAGTGGAACGACTACCTCCGGGCAGTCGCGACCTACCGCGATAGCCAGACGAAAAGCCTCAAAGAAGAGCTTGCCCTAAAGACGCAGGCCCTCAAGACCCTTGAAGGAATCGGAAGAGCAGGCCAACAAGCCGGTGCCTCACAAAATCGAGTTAACATCGCCGGAAACCTAAGCCTTGCTTCAGAAAACAACGAGCTTGCGATCAAAGCGCTCGAAGAGATGGCCGCAGATCTTCCAGCCAAAGATGAAGCCACGGTCCTTAATCTTGCCAACGACATCGAAACGGGGAACTGGGGCACATCAATCCAAGACATTGTGAATGAGAACCCTGCTCTTTTTATTGAACACTACCCCGCTGTGATGGCGCGTCTTGGAGACGTACTGGGAACGACCCCCGCGTCTCTTGAGCGGGTTCTTATTGATGAATCTACGAGCACAAACCAGCCGCAGATTACCCGAATCTTCACGGAAGGACAGCGGCGGCATGCGGGGGCCTTGGATCGAATTGAAGAGCTTCTTGATACTGCAGAAAGAGCAGAGGATGCGGCCGACCGACTAATCACGTCTACTCCTGAGAGCCGAGAAGCTTTCGCACTGGCCAAACAAATCCTGGACGCTGACCCTAATAACCCTGATGCTACTCTCCAATCTCTCGGCGCTGGGCCAGGAACTGCCATGGATGATCTTCCAGGCAGTGAGATGTACGAGCAGTTCCTAAAAACTGTCGGAGACGTCGAGACAGAGGTGTATGCTCGTCAGCTTTTTGAAGCTACGATCAATGATCCTCTCTTCAATGAGTACGTCAGGTCTCAAGGATACGACCCCGATCAGCTTTCTTTCGGGCAGAAGGAACAACTTCTTACCCCGCTGATTACCCAGCGCCGTAGGGAGCAGGGCCGAGACTTTGTCGCTGGCCAAGCCTACGTCGCTGCTCAGACTCTTGCTGCTCTGGATCCCAGAGACGATGTCGCTCCCACATTTACAGAGGTTCTAGACGCTCTCATCATGGGCTCTACTCGTCCCTTCAAAGTTATCCGAGAGCTTAGAAGGCTTGGAAAGCAAAAAAGAGTCCGCCAAGTCCAGCAAGAACTGCAGCGTCAGGCAGACCAGGGCATCGTTCCTACTGAAGTCGAGCAGGATCTGCCCCGTGTCTCTGCTGAAGAACAGCAGCGAGCCACAGAGAATCTCCGCCGGGCAACAGAAGCCGCTGAAGCTGGAGAAGCTCCCGCCGCCGCAGAGGCAGAAGCAGCACCTGAAGCTCCAGCAGAAGCTCCAACAGAAGCAGCGCCCGAGACTCGTATGCCTAGTCAGGCAGTGATCGACAGTCTCCAGTCAAACGCAGACCGCTTCGGTGCTCGTCCTACGATTCAACTCGATTCAGGAGAGGAAGTCTTCGTCATCCCAGACGGAGGCGGCAAGCTCTATCAGATGGTTGACGGCCAACTCCAAGAGTACGCACCTGCTGGAGCCCCCGAGCCCGCTGCTCCAGAAGCAGCGCCTCAGCCTGCAACGTCATTGGAGCAGGCAGGAGCCACGAATATCGTTTCTCCTGCTGGAGATCCTTACGGTCCCTATGGTCAGTTCGAAGATGGATCTGTCGGATTCATGCGAGACGGAAAGCTCGTCCGCGTCCGTCCTGGGCAAAGAGGGTACGACAGTATCCGATCTGTGCTCAGCGGCGGAGAAGCCCTTATTGAGGGTGATGCAGGCGATGGCACAGGAGATGATGCTCCTCCTTCGGATGGAAAGCAGGGAAGTTTGTTCAACAACATTGCTGCGGGGATTACAGGTTCTACCGATTCTCAAGCCGCAGAAATGATGGACAACGAAGAACTTCTCCAAAAGGCTGAAGAGGATAGTCCACTCGGGGAGGCGGCCAGAAGAGAAGCAGATCGAAGAGACAACAACGCTATTCAACTTTTTAAGGATGGCCTTGTCTCGTACGAGGACGCAGTCAGTCGAATGATTCGACCTCGAGATTTTAGAGAAGAAGCCCCACCCGAGCCACTCGCAGTAACACAAGGGGAAGGCAGAGATCCTTTCCAGAGTTTCCTCCCATCCTCTCCGGCAAGAGGAGAAGAGGCTTCGGCTCCGGCTCCGGCTTCTGGAGGGCCCGTTAGGGTCGAGCCTCTCGAGTTCAGTGCTTCTGAAATCGTCGAAGATCGCGGAGCATTCGATGACCCCGTAGGGGATGCGGAGAGAGCACGGCAGATTATGGAGGAGGTCAGGAAAAGAAGACTTCGGATGCAGAACCCAAACATGGTGAACATCGACGAAGATCCCGCCGTCTATGCGGGCCGTACAGGCCGTACAATTTCTCCGACTCGAGTTGCTCCACTTGAGATCGAAGGGACGCCTCCCCCACTCGAAGAACTCGACTTTAGCACCATGAGCCGAGACGAAGCCATGGCAGAAGCGCGAGAATACCAACGAGTTCTTGAAGGTCAGGGGCTTTCTCCTGATCAAGTCTACGAAGAGATGGAACGCCGAATCTACTCCAAGAATCCAGAGGTCTTTGCTCCAGTGATGGCAGAACCTATGGGCACTCAGGAAGACATCGATCGGCTTCGGGCCGCAGGAGGAAGACCTGCAGGGTCCCCAACGCGAGTGGCCCCACTTGAGATCAGCCGCAAAGAGATCGAAAGAGATCGTGAAGCGTTTGATGATCCTCGAGGAGACGCCGAAACCGCATCTCGGATTATGAGAGAAAACAGACAGAGGCGACTTCGGACGTACAACCCGACGGCGCAGAATCCGGAACAAGAAGCTGCTGCCGAAGAGGGCGTTACAATTCCCTCAACCCGAGTTGCTCCTTTGGAGATTCAAGGGGACTCTCCTCCAGTTCGAGTTGCTCCTTTAGAGATTAAGGGAGAAGCCCGAGAGACTCTCGAGCCCGCAGAAACGTATTCTCCCTCCGCAGAACGAGAGGAAGCCCAAGAAGCAGCCGCGTCTGACGAAGAGGATGCCGCTGTCGAAGCGACTGAGACTCCTGCCCCAGAACCGGCCCAAACCGAGTTTCAGAACGAACCCGAAGAGGCGAAGAAGGAAGAAGAGGAAGAGGAGGAGGAAGAGAAAGAACAAGCTGCTGCTCCACGGAGGGGACGTCAAGGCCTTCCAGACTCTGGGGGCCGTCCTTCAGGAGGCATGGCTCCTCCCTCAGGCCGCTCAGGAGGATCTCAGCCTAGGTCGCCGGCAAAGGCAACTCTTTTCGAGGAGCAGAAAATGGGCGTCGCCGCTAATCCAGGCGCTCAGATTACAGGACCTCCGAACCTCTCTAGCGCAGAGTCTTTAGTAGGCACTAAAAAACCCATCACTAATCAGCGAAATACTTTAGCGTTAAGATTAGCAGAAAGCGCCCAGAAGAAAGCAGGCCAGATGGGAGGCATGGCGTAGATGGCTGAGGTTCCTGCCATAGATCCTCTTCGAGAACGACTCGGAGAAGAGGAATACAAGCGTTTGACTGATGAGAGGGCCCGACAACAGCAGGCCGCTCAGCAGCAAGCTTCCCCTCCTCCTGTAGGAACGCCACAGGCTACTACTGCGCCTCCATCTCTCCGCCCAATCGAAACTCCTCGATCACGATCTAAGAAAAAGGCTTCGCTATTTCCTGGGCGCAGACAGCGGATTGAAGAGACCCGAGCACTGACTCAGCCTATTATTGATGCAGCGAAACAGAGGAGTGTTCTCCGGACTCAGGATCCCCAGCCTCCTCGACCTACTCGGGCACAAGCGACAGCGCCCACTCCTACGCCGACTGCTCCTACTCCGAGCGTATCGCTTCCCTCTGCCCCTACTCCTCCTGCTCCGCCTGCAAGAACTCCTGGCGCTCTTGGGCAAGCCGCGCGTCGAGCGCAGCAGATCGGACGAGAGCAGGGACTGCTCGCCATGTACGACGATCTTCGAGTCCCAGAAGAAGTCACCCAGGGTGCCCTGCAAGATGTAGATCTTGTTCAAGTAGGCTCCCGGTACATGCCGTATCTGTCGGATGTAATCGGGAAACTAGAACAGGCTAGCTACCAAAGACTTCTGGAAAATGATGAAGTCACTCCAGCCACGATAACTCCAGAACAACGGGAAGAATACCAGCAAGAAGCTAGCCGAATCGCTGCCCGGCGATTGGCCGCTTATCAGCAAAGCAAGATGGGCCGTTGGTTCATCGACCCCTATGACCAAGATGTCATGGACTCCATCAGAAGATGGCCACGAAGGCTTCGTCCTTTTGTTGCGATGTTTAGTCCTGTGAAGTTCGGAGGCCCTGGAGACATTCCAGTCGAAGAGGGAGGACTTGCCCGGCGGGCTCAGATTATCAGTTCTCCCGTAGGACTTCGGGGGGAGGGCCCTCTCTCCCAGTTCGCCCGAGCGGCTCTGAGCACCGTATGGGGATCTACTCTCCGTACGGACGGTTGGGGAACAGATGAACAGATCGATCTTCAACGTCGAGGCTATGACATCCTCGACGAGTATTCGAATCTTGCGGACTTCTTTGACCCGAACAATGAGAAGGGAGAAGATCCTGGTCGCCTCGCAAAGATCGGAGCAGGAGCCGCGCTCTTAGGAGTGGTCCTCACAGACATCGATCTCATCACTCTGGGCCTCATGCCTGGAGGTAAAGTTGCTCGGTCCCGTAAGATTGCAAGAATCGCTGGTCGCCTTGAGCGATCAGAAGAGATGCTCAAGATCGCAGACGACGTAGAAGCCGGAACGATCACTTCCGCAGAAGCGATTGAGCAGATCAGAGGCATCGCGTTCCGAGGAGACCGAAGTGTCGGTAATGCTTTCGCCAACATCGTTACGGACACCGCAGGCCCTAAGCTAAACCTCAACGCGGCGGCTTTCTCTGATGCAGCAGCAGCTAAGCTGGGAGAAGCCAGGACAAGAAGGATCCGCGCTCTTGAGCTAAAGGCGAAGGCGGATGAGGCATTAGCGAACGCAACGTCGGCTGCGGAGAAAGCAAGACTAGAAGAACTGGCGACCGAAGCTATGGCTCGGGTTCACTCCTCAGAACTCGAAAGGCTTGCAATCGTAGAAACTAACAAGAACTCCGTGCTTCAATCTCTTGGGCTCACGGCTGAGCAAGCGGCAGAGATTAAGACAATAGCAGACCTCCGAAAAGTTCGGCCTGGCATGACCGAAGAGGCCAAGAACGCACTCAACCTTGCGACCGATGCTCTCCGGACGTCTGCTCGAGAAGCGAAGGAGATCACAGAAGCCTTCAGTCCTATCGCAAAGTACTTCGACGAGTGGGCGGCTGGAGCCAAAGTCAACACCCAACCGGGCATAGGGGAAGCTGCAAGTTTCGGAGAAGAACTCCTCACGGGCACACGACGCGTCGTCTTTAAGAAGTCAGACGTCGTAGACGGAACAGTAGGGACTTCTCCTGCTGGCCGGATCCAAGCGTTTCGTCTTGTGAACACTAAGACTGGGCAGACACTCCCTCCAGGCAGAAAAGCTAAGCGAGGACAGGAATACGAAGTCCAGGCTCAAGTTATTGCGGACGATGGCAACGTGGTAATGATCCGGATGCCTACGCGGCCTGGTGGGACTGGCATGACCCTGAAGGGTGATGCAGCAACTACGTTCAACCACAACATCCGAGAGCTTGCGACCTTGGCGGTTTCTCAGCGACTCAATGCCACCAAGGGCACAAGAGCGATTGCGGCGCAGACCAAGGCCCGAAAGATCCTTGACGATATTGAGGGAGATGGGCCTCTTGGGGCCGCCGTCCGTGCGTATGAAGGCGCAGCGAGCAATGTCCGATTGACAGAATCGGGTCTGGCCAAGGCAATGAAGAAGCTCACCAAGGCGCAGAAGACCCAGGTCAATAAGCTCATCCGGGCAGGAAAGGCGACCGCCAGGGCAAGCCGTGAGATGCTCGAAGCTGAGATTGCCGCGAAGACTCCGCAAGTTTTAGCCGCAAGCATCCGAGAAGTTACAGACGGAATCCTTAAGTTCCGAGACCAAGGACTTCGAGCGCTGGGTTCTGAGTCTGATTCCCTTTCCCCTTGGGAAGCCTGGAAGCTCGCCCGCCGAGCAGGCAAAGATAAAATCGAACAGGCATTCAGCTCTTCGGCCCATGAGATTCCGGCTGCCGAGAAGTTTAAGAGCCTGATGGATGAGTTCGTCGATGTCACCGACAAGACGGGAAGATCCACCATTAACGGTACGAGCGGCATCTATAAGAGTCTCAAGGAGGCTTACGGCAAAGACTTTGCGGCCGCTATCCTGAAGACCGAAGGTGACCTACGAAAGCTTCTCCTCAAGAAGAACCTCACGGGGGAAGAGACTGCAAAGCTCCAGAAAGAGCTTCGCCGGGTTGTTCGACTGGGAGAGGCGAACAAGGCGTGGACTTCTGGCGCTGAGTTCGGAGCCCAGTTCTCCGATGCCTGGAAGAGTGTCGCTAACTTTAACCCCAGCTACTGGAAAAGAATCGATCCAAAGAGTGCTATCGCTAAGATTCCAGGAGTCGCAAACGCAAAGCTGCCGACTGCGGCGCTCCTTGTCCACTACTGGAACAGAGTAAAGCGCACCACGGACCCCATGCTCTCTCGCGTTGGGCAGATCGGTCCTGAACAGATGTTCATTCTCAAGGCTACCGACAACATGATTGCTCGGTACTCCAACGAGATTCTGGACGTTAGCTACGCTCGACATCTCGGAGATACTCCAGAAGAGCGCA
>Ga0098074_1000496_pt1 | contig 26324 bp, 18 predicted proteins | sample 32_taG_FD_75064 | JGI IMG/M metagenome (GOLD analysis project Ga0098074, IMG submission 75064) | Marine viral communities from the Gulf of Mexico - 32_GoM_OMZ_CsCl metaG | ecosystem: Environmental > Aquatic > Marine > Oceanic | place: Atlantic Ocean: Gulf of Mexico | collected 2015-07-12
CAATAACGAGATGGCGCTAACCTCCTGACAAACCAGAGGTTTTTAGCCTCATTTACCGCTGGTAACGCTTGGCGTCCCCGGCAGCGGATGCGTACTTTACGGATTCGAAGCCGGGTTGGCAAGGGCTAATGTGAAAAAGTTTTCAAAAAGTTTAGCGCTTGGGTTTGGCTTTGCGCATGACGGCCAAAATAGGGCCTGAACACACATAAGCTGCAAACAGCAGCAACAGCATGACCGACGGCTCGACGGAGATCATCACAAAGCCCAGCACGACGGCCAACAGCACTACGAAAGGCACCGGCTTTTTGAAATCAAGGTCCTTGAAGCTGTAGTAGCGGATGTTACTCACCATCAAAATACCGGCCGCACCGACGACGACGAGCATCAGCAGTTTGAAGCCAAACGCATCGGCATCGAAACTGTGAAACGTCCACACGCTAGCAGCTACCAGCGCCGCTGCAGAAGGGCTAGGCAAACCGATAAACCATTTTTTATCGACGCTACCAATTTGCACGTTGAAGCGTGCCAAGCGCAGCGCAGCACAGGCAACGTAAAGGAACGCCACCACCCAGCCTGTTTTGCCAATATCTTGGAGAATCCAGGTAAAGGCGACCAATGCCGGTGCCATCCCGAACGAGATCATATCGGCAAGACTGTCGTACTCAGCGCCGAACTCGCTTTGGGTGTTGGTCATGCGCGCCACACGGCCATCCAGACCATCCAGCACCATAGCAATGAAAATGGCCACGGCCGCCGAGGTGAACTCACCGTTGATACCGGCGACGACGGCAAAAAAACCGGAGAAAAGCGCGGAGGTCGTGAACAGATTGGGCAGTAGATAGATCCCTTTACGACGAATCTTCTTACCGTCTTCGACGGCCTCTTCCACGACCTCGGTTTCCCGCAGGAACGCCGCGGCGAGATCTTCATTACCGACGGTATCGTCCTTTGTCGTTGCGGGTTGTGGGGAGTCACCGCTGGCCGACGTCTCGGAAGGCTGCGTGTTGCCGTGCTCTTGATCGCGAGCATCCTGGGTCATAAGTGTCATCCATTTAAAGTGAAGTCACACGAAAAGTGATCTCTTTTCATTCTACACGGTGACGCCCAGGCGACCAGCCAATTGCCATAGACAACGAAAAACGCCCCGAAGCAGCGCGTCGGGGCGTGGGTAACTCGATGCGTCGATTAGTTTTTGGACTTGTCGACCAGCTGGTTGGCAGCAATCCACGGCATCATACCGCGCAGCTTGGCACCTACCTGCTCGATTTCGTGTTCCGCGTTCAGGCGACGGCGTGCCGTCATGGACGGGTAGTTGGTGTTACCTTCCTGAATGAACATCTTGGCGTATTCACCGGTCTGGATACGCTTCAGTGCGTTACGCATCGCCGCACGAGACTGGTCGTTGATCACTTCAGGCCCCGTTACGTACTCGCCATACTCTGCGTTGTTAGAGATGGAGTAGTTCATGTTGGCAATGCCGCCTTCGTACATCAGATCGACGATCAGTTTGAGCTCGTGCAGACACTCGAAATAAGCCATTTCCGGGGCGTAACCGGCTTCCGTCAGCGTTTCGAAGCCCGCTTTTACCAGCTCGACGGCGCCGCCACACAGGACCGCTTGCTCGCCGAACAGATCGGTTTCGGTTTCGTCTTTGAAGGTGGTTTCGATAATACCGCTGCGGCCACCGCCAACACCGGCTGCGTAGGAGAGCGCCAGCTCTTTCGCACTGCCAGACGCATCTTGGTGAATCGCGATCAGGTCCGGAATACCGCCGCCTTTGACGAATTCGGAACGAACGGTGTGGCCCGGCGCTTTCGGCGCGATCATGATCACGTCGAGATCTTTACGCGGCTCGATCTGGTTGTAGTGAATGTTGAAGCCGTGGGCGAACGCCAGCGTCGCGCCCTCTTTCAGGTTCGGCTCGACTTCCTGCTCGTAGATGGCTTTTTGGTTTTCGTCCGGCGCCAGGATCATGACCACGTCAGCGGTCTTGCACGCTTCCGGCACGCTCGCCACTTTCAAGCCAGCCGCTTCTGCTTTCGCTGCAGAAGAGGAGCCTTTGCGCAGGGCAACGGTCACGTCGACGCCCGACTCTTTCAGGTTGTTAGCGTGTGCATGGCCCTGCGAGCCGTAACCAACGATGGTGACTTTCTTAGCCTGAATAAGGGACAGGTCGCAATCTTTATCGTAATAAACGTGCATAGCGAAACTCCAGAAGTCGATGAAACCAAAACTTTTTTTGCGTATAGGTCAGCGTTGATGGCCACCCGTGCCGTCTTTTGCAGCACTAGGATTCGGCGTTGGGGTCACTCTACGACAGCGCAACCATTGCGTAAAACGCTATGTTTGCAACATACTATTTCATATTATGAAACCACGTTCAGGTTGCAGGTTCTCATGGATTTCCGTCTCCTCAAGCATGTCATTACCCTGGCCGATACGCTGCACTTTGGCCGCGCCAGCGAGCTTTGTCATATCAGCCCATCGACGCTGAGCCGCTCTATTCAACAGGTAGAGAGCGAGCTAGGCACGCGCCTGTTTGAACGGGACAACCGCCACGTGACGCTCACCCCTCAAGGCATCACGTTCCAACGCTATGCCAAAGAGACCCTGGAGCAGTGGGAAACTCAAAAACGCACCTTGGCCGCCACCACGGCGCAGCTCAGCGGCGAAATCAGCATTTACTGCTCCGTCACGGCGAGCTACAGCTTTCTGTATGAATTGCTCAGCGATGTACGTACCCGTCACCCTGGCATTGAGCTCAAGCTGCATACTGGCGACCCTGCCGATGCGATGTCGCGGGTACTGGAAGGTGCTGATGACATGGCCATCACGCCGCGGCCGCGTATCCCACCTAGCGCGCTGGCCTTCAAGTCGCTGACCCGCTCACCACTGCTGTTCATTGCACCGACCGAACCGCATGCGTGGCTACCGCAGCAGCCGGAAAGCTCCACCGCCGAGCAGTGGCAGCACGTGCCGATGATTTTGTCGGAAGCGGGTCTTTCCAGGGAGTATGCCAATACGTGGTTTAAAGCCATGGGCATTGCACCGCGTATTTATGCCCAGGTCGCTGGGCATGAAGCCATTGTGAGCATGGTGGGGCTGGGGTTTGGCGTGGGCGTGGTTCCCAAGATCGTGCTGGACAATAGCCCGCTGGCAGAGCGCGTGCAGGTACTCAACGTCAAGCCTGAGCTACCCCACTACGACGTTGGCCTCTGCGTGTTGAACCGACGGCTCAAAAACCCGATGATCGACGCGTTTTGGGTGGCAGTGACTCCGCGTTGATGTGCTGACCATCCATGACGAGGCACGCACAAAAAAACCGCCCAGCAAGGGGCGGTTTTTCGTCGACACCTTCCAGCGACTCGGCGCAGGCTACAGCGACAACACCTTATCACCACGGGCAATACCGGATACCCCGGTACGCGCCACTTCGAGAATGCCCACCGGCGCCATGGCCTGTAGGAAAGCATCCAACTTCGACGCGTCGCCCGTAATCTGCACGGTGTAGAGGCTTGGCGTCACGTCGACGATCTGCGCGCGGAAGATATCCACCGTGCGCTTTACTTCGTCGCGAGCAGCGCCAAGCGCTTTCACCTTCACCAGCATCAGCTCACGCTCGATATGATTACCCTCGGTGAGATCCACCAGTTTCACCACATCGATTAGCTTGTTGAGGTGTTTGGTGATCTGTTCGATCACTCGGTCATCGCCCACCGTAGTGACCGTCAGGCGAGACAGCGACGGGTCTTCCGTCGGTGCCACGTTCAGCGTTTCGATGTTGAAGTTACGCTGGGAGAAGAGCCCGACCACACGTGACAGCGCACCCGGTTCGTTTTCCATCAGAATCGAGATGATATGACGCATCAGGTACGCTCCGTTTTAGACAGCAGCATGTCACGCATAGCACCCAGCGGTACCTGCATCGGATAGACGTGTTCATGGGGGTCGACCTTCACGTCCAGGAAGACCAACTCATGCTTGTTGGCAAACGCACGCTCCAGCGCCGGTTCCAACTCGTCTAGCGTCGTCACGGTGATCGCGGTGAACCCGTACGCTTCGATCAGCATATGGAAGTCGGGCAGCGACTCCATATAGGAGTGCGCATGGCGAGATTTGTAGTTCAAATCCTGCCACTGGCGCACCATGCCGAGCGATGCGTTGTTCAGGTTGACGATCTTGACGCCCACGCCGTACTGCTTACAGGTGGAGAGTTCTTGCATCATCATCTGAAAGCTGCCTTCACCGGTGACGCAGACCACATCGTCGTCCGGGAAGTTTTGCTTGATGCCCATGGCAGCAGGGAAGCCAAAGCCCATGGTGCCTAGCCCGCCTGACGTGATCAGACGATTCGGCTTGTCGAACTTGTAGTACTGCGCCGCAAACATCTGGTGCTGCCCCACGTCCGTGGTGACGTACGCTTCGCCACGGGTCACTCGGCACAGCGCTTCGATGACTTCTTGCGGTTTCAGCACTTCGCCGGGCTTGGAAGGCTCGTAGAGCTTTCCTTCACGCTCGGCGCGCCAGCCGTCGATCTTCTGCCACCATTCGGTCAGCGCGTCGGGGTGCGCGATGGCGTTCCCCTGCACCAGGCTAATCATCTCGTTGATGACGCTGGCGGCTGGCCCTACGATCGGCACATCAGCACGTACGGTCTTGGATACCGAGCTTGGGTCGACATCGACATGAATGATTTTCGCTGTTGGGCAGAACTTCGACGTGTTATTGGTCACTCGGTCGTCGAAGCGCGCGCCAATGGCAATGATCAAGTCAGCATGGTGCATGGCCATGTTGGATTCATACGAGCCGTGCATGCCCAGCCACCCCAGACACTGGCGGTCGCTTTGTGGGTACGCACCAATGCCCATCAGCGTAGTGGTAATCGGGAAACCAAGCTGCTTCACCAAATCGGTCAAGCCTTCGCTTGCTTTGCCGGTCACCACGCCACCGCCGGTATAGAACACTGGGCGCTTGGCCTTCAGCATCATTTCGACGGCTTTTTTGATCTGCCCGGTATGGCCACGGGTTACCGGATTGTACGAGCGCAGTTTGACCTTTTTCGGGTACACGTACTCATAGCGCTCGGTGGGGGCCGTCATGTCCTTAGGAATATCCACCACCACCGGGCCAGGACGACCGGTCGATGCCAGATAGAAGGCTTTTTTCAATACTTCAGGAATCTCGGACGGGTGACGAATCGAGAAGCTGTGCTTCACGATAGGACGCGTCACGCCGACGATATCGGTTTCCTGGAAGGCGTCGTCACCAATCAAGTGGCTCATGACCTGGCCGCATAGCACGACCATGGGAATGGAGTCCATGTAGGCGGTCGCAATGCCAGTCACCGCGTTGGTAGCGCCGGGGCCAGAGGTCACCAGCACCACGCCGGGCTTGCCGGAGGCACGGGCATAGCCGTCGGCAGCGTGGGTGGCTGCCTGTTCGTGCCGCACGAGGATGTGCTTCACTTTGTCTTGGCGGAACAGCGCGTCGTAAATATGCAGCGCCGCACCACCGGGATAACCATAAATGTATTCGACGCCCTCATCTTGCAAGAAGCGGGCGATCATGTCTGCGCCGGAAAGCAGTTCCACTGTGTTTCTCCCCTGGAGGTCTCGAGTGCGATCCGCAGGACATCCTGCGGGGTCGAGTGCGGCGGTATGCCGCTGCCGGCCCATGCCGGCACCTGATGCCAAACCCTGGCAATATGGCCCGGTTAGGGCCTGCACTCTCATCGGGAACGCTCATCTATGTCGACCATAAAGAGCGTTTCCCTAACACGGCGGTTTGCCATGTCGGGGCGTTGGCCAGGTCAGGCGGTTAGCCCAAGCCCGGAAGTCCTTCGGCGGGTAGAGGCGTGAGCCTACCCTTCGCGCGGGGATGAGGGGTTGCCCGTTGGTTCCGCGCCCGCAAATCAGGAACCCACAAGATTCCATTAGCACCCTTAACCTGTCAACCTCCGATCCAGCCAAACGCAACAAAGGTCGCAGTCAGCACAAAAAAATGCCCCGACAGCGGCGCTGACGGGGCATTTGCCCTATATCATTGCGCAATCCCCGCACGGTATTGCGCCAAGTCCGGCTCTACGAGACGGCATGATTAGTGAAACACCAGCTTACCCTCTTCCGCGCTGATGTGAATGGTCGTACCGGGAAGGTACTTACCTGCCAGCAGATTCTGCGCCAGCGGGTTTTCGACGCGGCTTTGGATAGCGCGCTTGAGCGGCCGTGCCCCAAAGACAGGATCGAAGCCCACCACCGCGAGCTGCGCCATGGCATCGTCGCTCAACTCCAGGCGCAGATCGTGTTCCGCAAGCCGTGCCTTCAAGCGCTCCAACTGAATGCCAGCGATGGCCTGAATCTGCTCTTGGCCGAGGGCGTGGAACACGACCACCTCATCGATCCGGTTGATCAACTCAGGGCGGAAGTGATTACCCACAACCTCCATCACCGCGTTTTTCATCAGCTCGTAGTCGTTATCATCCCCGCCCATGCGTTGAATGATGTCTGAGCCCATGTTGGAGGTCATCACAATCACGGTGTTACGGAAGTCGACGGTACGACCCTGACCATCGGTTAAGCGGCCATCTTCCAGCACTTGCAGCAGAATGTTGAACACATCCGGGTGCGCTTTTTCCACCTCATCCAGCAGCAGCACCGAGTAGGGCTTGCGGCGCACGGCTTCGGTCAAGTAGCCACCTTCTTCGTAACCGACATAGCCGGGAGGTGCGCCAATCAAGCGGGCCACGGAGTGCTTCTCCATAAACTCCGACATATCAATGCGTACCATGGCCTCTTCCGTATCGAACAGGAAATTGGCCAGCGACTTACACAGCTCGGTTTTCCCCACCCCGGTCGGGCCGAGGAATAGGAACGAACCGTTGGGGCGGTTGGGGTCGGCAAGGCCCGCCCGAGAGCGGCGCACCGCGTTGGCGACGGCCTCGACCGCCTCGTTTTGACCAATGACGCGCTCGTGCAGGGCGTCTTCCATGCGCAGCAGCTTGTCCCGCTCGCCTTCCAGCATTTTAGAGACAGGAATGCCTGTCCAGCGGGAGACCACTTCCGCGATCTCTTCTTCCGTGACGTTGGAACGCAGCAGCTGGTGGCTCGCGGTGTCTGCTTCACCTTCGCCCGCTTCGCTGATCTTCTTCTCCAGCGCGGGAATTTTGCCGTACTGGATTTCCGACATACGACCTAAATCGCCCTGGCGGCGCGCTTGCTCAAGGTCGATACGCGCTTGCTCAAGCTCCGCCTTAAACTGAGCCGCACCTTGGATACTGGCCTTTTCCGCCTTCCAAATCTCATCCAAGTCCGCGTATTCACGCTCCAGCTCATGAATCTGCTGATTGAGTGCTTCTAAGCGTTTCTTGGTGGCTTCGTCGGTCTCTTTCTTAAGCGCTTCACGCTCCATTTTGAGCTGAATGAGGCGACGGTCGAGACGATCCATCTCTTCAGGCTTGGAGTCCAGCTCCATGCGAATCCGCGAGGCGGCTTCATCGATCAGATCGATGGCTTTGTCCGGCAGCTGACGGTCGGTGATGTAACGTGTCGAGAGCTTGGCAGCGGCAATAATCGCCGAGTCGGTAATATCGACGCCGTGGTGGACCTCATAGCGCTCTTTCAGGCCGCGCAGAATGGCGATGGTATCGGCCTCGGTAGGCTCGTCCACCAGCACTTTCTGGAAACGGCGCTCTAACGCGGCGTCTTTTTCGATGTACTTGCGGTACTCATCCAGCGTGGTGGCACCTACGCAGTGCAGCTCGCCTCGCGCCAGCGCCGGTTTGAGCATATTGCCCGCATCCATCGCACCTTCGGCTTTCCCAGCCCCCACCATGGTATGCAGCTCGTCAATGAACAGAATCACTCGCCCCTCTTCTTGGGAGAGCTCTTTCAGCACGGCTTTCAGGCGCTCTTCGAACTCGCCGCGAAACTTGGCCCCGGCGAGCAGCGCGCCCATATCCAATGAGAGCACACGCTTCTCTTTCAGACCTTCGGGCACCTCGCCATTGACGATACGCTGAGCCAAGCCTTCGACAATGGCGGTCTTACCCACGCCGGGCTCGCCAATCAGTACCGGGTTATTTTTGGTGCGACGCTGTAGCACTTGGATCGTGCGGCGAATTTCGTCGTCACGGCCAATCACTGGGTCGAGCTTGCCGTCCAGCGCGCGCTGGGTCAGGTCCAGCGTGTACTTATTGAGCGCTTCACGCTGCTCTTCCGCATTGGGGTCGTCGACCTTGGCACCGCCGCGCAGGCTGTCAATGGACGCCTCTAGGCCTTTACGGCTTAATCCCGCCTCTTTCATCAGTTTGGTGATGGCGCTGTTCATTTCCAATGCGGCCAGCAGCACGAGTTCCGAGGCGATGAATTGATCGCCGCGCTTCTGGGCTTCACGGTCGGTGAGATTGATCAGCTTGACGAAATCACGAGAGGGCTGAACGTCGCCATCGAACTGGCCGACTTTGGGCAAATCGTCCATTTGACGCTGCAAACCGTCGCGCAGGCGTGAACTGCTGCCGTCGGCTTTCTCGATCAGCGCTTTGATGCCGGTTTCTTTGGTATCGATCAGTGCCAGCAGCAGGTGCGCGGGATCGAGCTGGTTATGGCCTTGGCCCACGGCGAGAGACTGCGCCTCGGCAATGGCGGCCTGTAATTTGGCAGTGAATTTATCGAATCGCATGACGTGCCTCCTGGGGAGTGCCGTGCGTTTGGACCCACGGCGTTTCCCAATAACCTGTCGTTGAACGTGCTAAAGACGATTAGCTTGACAAGTTAAATGGCGTCATATCCACGCATTTCAAGTGGCGATTAGTTGATCCAGATCACGCTTGCCATGCGGCCGGTATTGCCGTTATCACGGCGATAGGAGTAGAAGCGCGACTCGCAGGCGGTGCAGAAGTGCCCGCCGCTAATATGATGAATGCCCAAAGCTTCCAGGCGAAAGCGCGCGAGCCGATACAAATCGGCCATATAGTGCCCAAGCCGGTACGGGCTGTGGTCGAACGCGTCGGCCGTATCTGGGTGTATTGCGACGAAAGCGCCGTACACTTCTGGCCCTACCTCGAACTGGGCATTGGAGATCGCAGGGCCTAACCACACCAGAACATCGTCGGGATCGCAGTTCATGGCAGCTACCGTGGCTTCCAGCACGCCGCCTGCCAACCCGCGCCAGCCCGCGTGGGCCACCGCTACCTGCGTTCCTTGGCGATTACAAAACAGCACTGGCAAACAGTCGGCGGTGAGCACGACACAAGCGTACTCGCGGCTGTTGGCAAGCGCAGCATCGGCATCGGGTGCATCGCTTTGGTACTCCTGCTGCACCCTCGCGCCGTGGGTTTGGTTAAGCCACAGCAGCGGGCGGTCATCGCCAATCTCTTTTTGAAGCAATCGTCGACACAGCGCCACATGGTCGGCGTTATCGCCCACGTGAGCGGCCGGATTGAAGGCCGCAAAGTCGTTCTGGCTCGGCCCCGTTTCACGCGTGGTCACAAAGGCCCGCACGTTGGCGGGCGCGGGCCAGTCCGGTAGCAGTAGCGTCGGGCGTAGGTCTATAGCATCGCTCATCGCATGGTCTCGCTATCTTCGCGCAGGTAGTCCAACAACATTAGTAGATCATCGGGCAGGTCGGCTTGAAAAGTGAGGGTTTCGCCACTGACGGGGTGTACGAAGCTCAACTTGCGAGCATGCAGCGCTTGGCGAGGAAACTCGCGCAAAATCTCTTTCAACGGCCCGGCTGCCCCCGGCGGAAGCTTGGCACGGCCACTGTAGAGCGGGTCGCCAATCAGCGGATAGCGGGCATGGGCCATGTGCACACGGATTTGGTGGGTACGGCCGGTTTCTAGCTGGCAGCGCACGTGGGTGTGGGCACGAAAGCGCTCGACCACGCGGTAATGCGTCACGGCTGGCTTGCCGGAAGCCGTCACTGCCTGACGCTTGCGGTCTTTCGGGTGCCTGCCAATCGGCGCATCGATGGTGCTCCCCGCCACGGGCTTACCGATCACGATGGCGTCGTACTGACGCGACACGGTACGCGCCTGAAGCTGCTCCACCAGCACGGTTTGGGCGGGCAAGGTTTTGGCGACCATCATCAGGCCAGTGGTGTCTTTATCCAGGCGGTGGACGATGCCCGCACGGGGCACTTCCGCCAGTGTGGGGTGATGATGCAGTAGCGCATTGAGCAAAGTGCCATCCGGGTTGCCCGCCGCCGGATGCACGACCATGCCCGCAGCCTTGTTAATGACGATGACGTCATCGTCTTCGTAGACGATGTTCAGCGCAATGTCCTGGGGCTCGAAACGCGTGTCCTCTTCGATAGTCGCATTGAGCGTCAGCACTTCATGGCCGTGCAGTTTGGCTTTCGGCTTGACCTTGGCACCATCGACGGTGAGCTCACCGGCGTTGATCCACGCTTTCAAACGCTCGCGGGAGTAATCACTGAACAACTCCGCTGCCGCTTGGTCCAAACGTGCGCCAGCTAGCGTGGCGGGCACCCGCTGCGTGGCTTCAACAATACGAGACATGAATAACCTCTCTGAGACGCTAACCGCCCAAACAAACCACCCAAGATGTACAACTTGCCGTTGCGACGTGTCGCTAAGCCTGCGTTTTGCGTCTAGGTGTTTTATAGTGGGCTCACTGCGACCTATTCTACCATTTCTACTTATGGCCATCGTCGCTTTTCGGTGATTGAGGCTTGTTTGCAACGAGGATGATGATGCGCGTTTTTTCCGCTGCCCACCGCTTTGGCGCCCTAGCCTTGAGCCTTGCCCTTCTCGCAGGCTGCGCCAGCAACGACACGACCCCGGAAGAGGAAGACGAGTTTGCGGGTGTCCAGGAGCGCGAGCTGTACGAGCTGGCACGCACCGCGCTCGATAGCAACCGTTTTCCGATTGCTATCGAGCGCCTTGAAGCGCTGGATACCCGCTACCCGTTCGGTCCTCACGCTGAGCAGGCCCAGCTCGAACTGATTTATGCCTATTACGAAAACAGCAACTGGGAAGAGGCGCGCGCTGCCGCTAGCCGCTTCATCCGCTTACATCCGGATCATCCCCAGGTGGATTACGCTTACTACCTGCGCGGACTTTCTGCCTGGCAGGCGGGACGTTTCAGCCTCGAGCGCCTGCGCCTGATCGACATCTCCAAGCGTGATCTAGGGGCATCGCGCGATGCTTACAACGACTTCCGCGAACTGATTCAGCGCTTCCCGCAGAGCCAGTACGCCCCGGATGCCCAGCAGCGCATCGTCTACCTGCGCGAGCTCTTGGCGCGCCATGAGTTGCACGTAGCCGATTACTACCTGCGTCGCGGCGCCTTCCTGGCCGCCGTCGAGCGGGGTCGCTGGGTGATCGAGAACTATCCGGAATCCAACGCGACTCGCGATGCGCTGGCGACGATGGTCGAAGGCTACCAGGGGCTGGGCATGGATGACCGTGCCAGTGAAGTCCTCGCTGTGCTGCGGGAAAACGCACCGGATCACGAGCAACTACAAGGTGGTCGCTTCACACCAAAGCATGGCAACAGCGATTGAGCGTTGAATCATGCCGCTAGCGGCTGCCACGATTTGGCTGTACAATTTGCGCACTAATAAAACCACGCTTCGGCGTGGTTTTTTTATTCTTACCTAATTAAAACTTCATTAACAAAAACTTAATCAATTCGAAAAACATAAATAGTCATACAGATGTTGTACAAATTATGCTGCCAGCACTATTATCCCCTTTGCCGAACATAATAAAGCGCCTTCACGGCGCCTAAGGAGCCCCTTGCATGACCTCCCTGATGAAACGACTTTCGGGTACGAAAATAAGCACCCGACTCGCCGTCGGATTTTCTATCCTTCTGGCATTACTGGTGCTGCTCACCGTGGCAGGCATCCTTCAAGTCAACCAAATTGACCGTGGCTTAACCCAGATCAACGATGTTCACGGCGAAAAACAAGGTTACGCCGTCGATATGCGAGGCAGTGTTCATGATCGCGCCATCGTCTTGCGTGACATCGTCATCACTGCAGGTGATGGCATGTTGACAGAACTGCAGGCCGAGATGCGCCAACTCGAGGAGGCCTACCAAGCCGCCATGGCCGGAATGGCACAGGTCAATCAAACCTCGACGGCCTCGGCAGACGAGCAGCGAATGCTGGCGAACATCGGTGAGCAAGCCGATGCGACGAAGCGCTTGACGGCGCAAGTCTTGGCCGCTCGAGAGACGGGTAACAATCAGCAAGCCCAAGCCATTCTGTTAGAGCAGGCAGGCCCTGCCTACACGGAATGGCTCAACCGCATCAATCAGTTCATCGACCTGCAAGAACAGATCAACAACGTGACCACCGCCGATGCCCGTGCCACGGCTTCGGGTTTTCAGCTACAGATGCTTGGCTTAACGCTCTTTGCCCTACTGATCGGTGGCCTGATTGCCGTCTTCCTGTCGCGTCAGCTATTGCGGGAACTGGGTGCCGAACCCTTTGAGGTGAAAGCCTTTGCTCAAGCCATCGGTCGTGGCGAACTCGCCACCAAAGGACGGCTTAAGAAAGGCGATACCCGCAGCATCATGGCGTCGCAGGTCGAGATGGCGAAGCACCTCCAAGACATCGTGGCGCAAGTGCGCGCCTCGGCGGAGGCCGTCGCCTCCAACAGCGAGCAGATTGCGGAAGGCAACAACGATCTTGCCTCTCGCACTGAGGAGCAGGCCAGCGCCCTGGCCGAAACGGCCTCCGCCATGGAGGAGCTCAACAGCACGGTGAAGCAGAACGCCGATAACTCCGAACAGGCCAGCCAAGAAGCCGCCAGCGCTTCGACAACGGCCACCCGGGGCGGTGAAGCGGTGCATCAGGTCGTCGCCACCATGAACGATCTCAATAAAAGCTCTCAAGAGATCGCTGGCATCATTTCGACCATTGATTCGATCGCCTTCCAAACCAACATCTTGGCCTTGAACGCCTCGGTCGAGGCAGCCCGAGCAGGCGAGCATGGCCGCGGGTTTGCCGTCGTTGCCGAAGAGGTGCGTAAGCTGGCCCAGCGCAGTGCCGATGCTGCGCGGGAAATCAACAACCTCATCAGCAGCAATCTCGAGCGCGTCAACCATGGTAACGAGCGGGCGGAAGAAGCCAGCAAATCCACCGAAGAGATCGTCGAAGCCATCCAGCGTGTGACCACCATCATGCAAGAGATCAGCAATGCCAGCGCCGAACAGAGCGCTGGCGTTCAGGAAGTGGGCCAAGCGGTCACCGAAATGGATCAGGTCACGCAACAAAACGCATCGTTGGTACACGAAAGTGCGACTGCCGCCAACAACTTGCGTCAAAATGCCCACCAGCTGCTGCATGCCATGGGCGCATTCAAACTGCCGTCGACGGCGTCGAGCACACCACGTCGCGTGAGCCAAGCCACCCCACCGTCCTCCCCCGCGCCCCAGAAAGCGCCGGCGCTGCCTGCAGCCAACTCCAGCGCTTCTGCGGAACCTGAGTGGGAAAGCTTCTAAATAAAACGCCTGACCTGCCGTTAATTATTTAGAGAGGCCGTGGCGTGATGCGCCACGGTCCACTGCTTTCCCTTGAGGTTACTATGAAACCTTCGCAAAGCCTGTTCATGGTGTTTTTGCTCCCCATTCTGATGGTCGTACTTCCCGTGGCACTGCTATTGGGGCTAGCCACCTATACGATCAAAGAGCAGTCGCTGCAGAGCTATCAGCTTCAGTCCAACGACCTGGATACCCTTGTGCAGATGGCGACGTTTGATCGTCAACTAGGCGATCTTCATCAACGCATGAGTGAAGTGTTTAGCCGCGCGGAAGCGACCGATCTGGGCGCCATGCAGCGTTACTCCGAATACGGCCTGATTAACCAAGAGCTATCGCGCATTGGTGACAGCATTGATCAGTTGGCCGCCTCGCCGCTGATCTTCGACCTGAGTCAGGAGAGCGCCGACACCTTACAGCGCGCCTTTCGTGAATATCGCCGGTTTGTCAGCATGGCGAACGAAGCGGCTACCCTGAACCAGGGAGACCCAGGGTATTACCTGCAAGAAGCCCAGCGCCACTTCTCGACTTTCAGCCTCTTTTCTCAGCAGATTTTCGAGGCGCTGACCCAGCGTGCCAGTGATCGTCACCGGGAGTCGTACACCGACCTCATCCAATCGCGCAACTCCACGCTATGGCTCGGTCTGGGACTCTTTGCCCTGCTGATCAGTGCCGCCTTTTTGGCCGCGTGGCGCATCAATCAGCGGCTCGTCACGGTGGGCGACGCGATTCTAGCCCTATCCGACAACCACCAAGCCCTGCCCGACATGCAGGCCGTCGAACGCCTAAGCAAACAGCACAGCGGCCCGCTTCAGCGCATTGCGCTTTCGCTGCTCTCTTTTCGCGATACCGAACAGCAGCGTCGCGAAGCGGAGCGCCAGGTCCATCAACTGGCGTACTACGACACGCTCACCGATCTACCTAACTGGCGGTTGATGAAAGAGCACTTGCAGCACTCGTTGGAAACCAATAGCCAAACCAATACCTACGGGGCGCTGGTGTACGTGGATGTGGACGAATTCAAGCGCATCAACGACGGCATCGGCCATCGGGCGGGCGACGACCTGCTCAAGCAGATGGCCTCGCGGCTAAAAACGTTGGAGCAACAGGGCTGCACCATCGGCCGCCTGAGCGGCGATGAATTCGTGCTGATCGTAGACGGTTTGGATGCCGACAAGCTGAAGGCCGCTGAGAAAGCCGAGTTCTTTGCGCAGCAGATCAATCACGCGCTGACCCAGTCTTACTGCTTGGATGGGCATTACCAGTATCTCAATGTCAGCCAGGGGCTCGTCTTGTTCAAAGGTGTCGATGACAGCGTCGACCAGCTTTTCCAGTACGCCAACTCAGCGGTTCACCTCGCCAAGCGCGATGGTCAAAATACGATCCGCTTTTATGACCCGACGGTGCAAGCACAGCTGGAAACGCGCACCGAGCTCGAGCGGGATCTGCGTCTCGCCATTGAGCGGGAAGAGTTCGTACTGGTGTATCAAATGCAGGTGGACAGCCAAGGGCGAGCCATCGGCGCGGAAGCGCTCATCCGTTGGCAGCACGCTACCCGAGGTTTCGTCTCGCCAGGCACCTTCATTCCGCTGGCCGAGGAGACTGGACTCATCGTGCCTATTGGCACCTGGGTACTGCACGCTGCCTGCGAACAGCTCGTCATGTGGGAAACGGCGGCACACACCAAGGACTTGGTCCTGGCCGTTAACGTCAGCGCCAAACAGTTCCAACAGCCGAACTTCGTTGAAGAGGTGGCCAACGCCCTGGAACTTAGCGGCGCTTCGCCGCACAAGCTGAAGCTTGAGCTAACTGAGAGTACCGTGATTGGCAAAGTAGAAGATACCATCGCCCGTATGCATCAGCTGAAGGCGCTGGGGATCAGTTTCGCCATGGACGACTTTGGCACCGGCTACTCATCGCTTCAGTACTTGAAGCGATTGCCGCTGGATCAGATCAAAATCGATCAATCCTTCGTGCGCGATCTTCATCAGGACGAAGATGACATGGCCATCGTCGAAACGATCATTGCCATGGGGCATTCGCTGGGACTGAACGTGATTGCCGAGGGGGTAGAAACCATGGAGCACTGGCGCTACTTGAACGAACACCAGTGCCACGCTTACCAGGGTTACTACTTCTGCAAGCCAGTAGCCGCGGAAGAGATGGCCAAACACTGTCTGGCCCCTCCTCCGGTACTGACTTAAGCCAGTGCGCGCTTGGGCCCTTAGTCCCCAGGCTGCCAGCCGTTCACGATGGGGTAGCGACGGTCACGCCCGAAACCACGGGGCGTGACCCGCACGCCCACCGGCGCCTGGCGACGCTTGTATTCACAGCGATCCACCAGCTTGACGACCTTGTAGACATCCTCTTCTTCGAAGCCGGCGGCAATGATCGCCTCGGCGCTCATATCTCCCTCAATGTAGCGAACCAGAATGGCATCCAGTACATCGTAGTCAGGGAGTGAGTCGCTATCCTGCTGGTCAGGGGCGAGTTCCGCACTAGGCGCACGCTCGATCACCCGCTCGGGAATCGCCGGAGACTGCGTATTGCGCCAGCGGGCCAAGCGGTATACCCAGGTTTTATACACATCCTTGATGGCGTTGTAGCCGCCTACCATATCGCCATACAACGTGGCGTATCCCACGGCCATTTCACTCTTGTTACCCGTGGTCAATACCATCAGCCCTTTCTTGTTGGAAATCGCCATGAGCAGCACGCCACGGCAGCGCGACTGCAGGTTCTCCTCGGTCGTGTCGCGCTCGGTACCGGCAAAGCTCTCAGCTAAGGTCCCCATGAACGCTTCCACCATCGGCTCGATGGGCAAGACGTCATAGTGCACGCCCAGCAGGTTCGCCTGCTCGGCGGCATCCTGTTTGGAGATATCCGCCGTGTAATGGTAAGGCATCATGACGGCTTGAACCCGCTGCGGCCCTAGCGCATCCACTGCAATGGCCAGCGAAAGCGCGGAATCGATGCCGCCAGACAGTCCCAGCACCACGCCTTTGAAACCGCTCTTGTTGACGTAGTCACGCAGGCCGGTCACCAGCGCACAGTAGAGACTCTCTTCCGGCTCAACGTCGGGCTCGATCTCCCCGGCTTGGGGCTCCCAGGCATCCGCGCTGGTTTGTAGCAACTGAATGGGCATCAGCCCTACCTGCCAGTAGGGCGCCAGCACCTTGAGTTGGCCACTGGCATCGACACAGCTCGATCCCCCGTCGAACACCAGCTCGTCCTGACCGCCAATGGTATTGACGTAAACGATAGGACGCTGCACGTCTTGGGCGCGCTGTTCCAACAGACGCAGACGCTCGGCGGGCTTGTCCTGATGGTAGGGTGACGCGTTCAAACTGATCAGCACTTCAGCACCCGCCTCGCGAGCGGCCTTCACCGGCGCGCCTTCCCACAGGTCTTCGCAAATCAGCAGGCCCAGCTTGGCTCCTTTGTGCTCGTATACCAGCGGTTCGGTGCCCGGGGTGAAGTAGCGCTGCTCATCAAACACTTGGTAGTTGGGCAGCGCTTGCTTGGCGTATTCCGCTTCCCATTGGCCGTTGTACAGCACCCCCGCCAAGTTGTAGCACTTGCCTTCACGGACGCCGGGATAGCCGATGATCACCAGCACATCGCGGGAGATCTTTTCCGCCATTTTTGCCCGCGCTTCCCGCAGACGAGTTTCCATGGAAGGGCGCAGCAGCAGATCTTCCGGCGGGTAACCGGATAAAAAAAGCTCAGGGAAGACAACAATATCCGCCCCATGCTCGATCCTCGCTTCACGCACCGCTTCAATGGCACGCGCGGCATTGCCGGGAATATCTCCTACCAGAGGGTCGAGTTGGGCCATTACCAGCGTTAAGTCTTGCATGGGCGTCAAAATCTCTTGAGAATCTTCGGAATACGGTGGCATCTACCTCGTTGCTGCATTGTCCCGCAAGGCGTGCCCAGTGGCAAAGGCCAAGCGGCCACGAATGCGATGTCACCGCCCTTTCCCACATGGGAGCCATTGAGGATGAACCTATTGATCATTCGGCTGATTATTTTCGCCGCGCTGTTTTACGCAGGCCTGAAGCTTTACGGTATGTACCGCCAACGTAAGCTGGCTCACCAGCAACAAACGCCACCACGCCATGAGGGTGGCCGAATGGTGCGCTGCCGCTGGTGTGATGTTCACGTACCGGAGAGCGAGGCGCTGCGCGACGCAGAGCAGTGGTTCTGCTGTAGCGCCCACCGTGATCGTTTCCTGCAGGAGCAGGAAGACAGCCAACGTTAATCGTCACGCTAAACGCTCGGCCGTTAGCCGATAAGGCGTCGGGTCCATCAGCGGCTTGCGCCCTAGCACTAGATCGACCAGAAGATGGGTCGACGCGGGCGCCAGCACCAACCCATTACGGTAGTGCCCGGCATTGACGAACACGTTCGGATGGTCGGGCAGCGCGCCGATGAAAGGAATGCCCGCCGGTGAACCGGGACGCAATCCCGCCCAATGGTGCGCGACGGGGTAGTTGGCTAACGCGGGGATTATGTTCTCTGCACTGCGCTTGAGCGATGCCAACGCCTCTTCATCGGTGGTCGTATCGAAGCCCGCCTCTTCCAACGTCGACCCCACAAGCAGTAGCCCATCGCTGCGTGGAATCACGTAGCGGCCATCTTTGAGTACCACACGCTGAACCAGCCCTGGCGGCGCTTGATAAGCGATCATCTGACCTTTGACTGGCCGAACCGGTAGGCGCACGTTCACCTCCTCCAATAGCTGGGCCGTCCAGGCCCCACCACAGACGATGAACTGCTCTGCCCACTGCTCTCCACGGCTCGTTGCGACGCCCACCACACGGCCTTGGCGCTGAATCATGCCTTGTACGCTGCAGTGCTCCATCAGCGTCACGTTGGGCATGGCGGCCAGGCGCGCGCGTAGCGCTTGGCCCAAGCGCGGATTACGCACGCTGCCGAGGGTGGGCATCCAGAGCGCACTGCCCTGCGGAGCGGCAGCTTCAGGCTCTTTATGGCGAACGAATTCTGCATTGACTCGTTCCAGCGGCTTGCCTAGCTGTCGGGCCCAATGCAAGGCCGCCTCGTCATCGTACACGTTCAAGTAGAGCAAGCCCTTTTGGCGGTACTCCGGGTCGATGCCGGTCTCTTCCAACAGGCGCAGGGCCAGCGTGGGGTATACCCCTTCGGACCAGCGCGAAAGCTGAGACACGGGTTCGCCATAGCGCCATGGGTAGAGCGGCGAAACGATTCCGCCACCGGCCCAGGACGCCTCTTTTCCGCATGTCCCACGCTCTATCAGCGTGATATTCTGACCAGCATCCGCCAGTTGCAGGGCGGTCATCATGCCGATGACACCACCGCCTATAATTAAAAAATTGCTCACAAATATTGCCCATTATTGCTAATAGAGTCGCTAATAGAGTACCAGCGCCTTGGCGGTATGAGGAAAATGAGCATAGGGATGCGTTTCCACAGGTCAAGCTATTGAGAGAGACTATGGCACAGCCTCACTACACTGCTAAGCGCAATATTAAGGGCTTTACGCTGCTTGAGCTGCTCGTGGCACTCGCCTTGATGGGTATATTGGCGGCCTGGGGGCTACCGAGCTTCCAAGCATTAGGAGAGCGCTCAGCAGTCACCAGTGAGATTAATCGGCTGCAAGCCATTCTCACCCTGGCAAGAAATACAGCCATTACTCAACAAAGTGATATCACCGTTTGCCCCACCAATGATAGTCGGGAGGCCTGCACGAACGATTGGAACAACTCCGTCGTTGTAGTCAAAGGAGATCAAACAACCAACATCAGTGATGCAGACATCGTGCGCATTTTCGCACCCACAAAAGGCACTCGCGTCACTAAAAATGGCCAATCAAGAATAAAGTACAATTCAGTAGGCCATGCGGGAGGATTTAACAGCACCTACACTGTTTGTCCTAGCAGTGACGAAACGTCACTAACGGGAAAGACACTGGTGGTCAGTCGATTGGGGCGTTCGAGAGTAGGAGAAGATCCCATCAGCTGTACGAACTGATAGGATCTCCTTTTCTCAAAGAGATGAGGGATCAGGCAATACCGTCCAGGTAACGCTCGGCATCCAGCGCTGCCATACAGCCGCTGCCTGCCGAGGTGATCGCTTGGCGGTAGATATGATCCATCACGTCGCCGCAGGCAAACACGCCCGGCACGCTCGTGGCCGTGGCATTGCCTTCACTGCCCGATTGCACCTTGATATAGCCACCGTTCATCTCCAACTGCCCTTCGAAGATGCCCGTATTGGGGCTATGGCCAATGGCAATGAACAGCCCCGGCGCGTGTATCTCTTTCGTGCTGCCATCCTGGGTAGACTTCACACGCACGCCGGTCACGCCGGTGTTATCCCCCAGCACTTCCTCGACTTCGTAGAACCACTCCAGGGCAATTTTACCCGCCTCGGCTTTCTCGAAGAGCTTGTCCTGCAGGATTTTTTCCGCGCGCAAAGTATCACGACGATGAACCAGCGTGACCTTGGACGCGATGTTAGACAAGTAGAGCGCCTCTTCCACTGCGGTGTTACCCCCGCCAACGACCACGACCTCTTGGTTACGGTAGAAAAACCCATCGCAAGTCGCACAGGCCGACACGCCCTGGCCCATGAACTGCTGTTCGGTGGGTAGCCCCAAGTAGCGCGCGCTGGCACCGGTGGCGATGATCAGCGCGTCACAGGTATAGGTGCCGCTGTCGCCTTTCAGGGTATAGGGCTTTTCCGCTAAGCTGACTTCATTGATATGATCGAACAGCACCTCGGTATTGAAACGCTCGGCGTGCTGCTTCATGCGCTCCATTAGCTCAGGACCCTGGACGCCTTCGGCATCGCCCGGCCAGTTATCCACGTCGGTCGTGGTGGTCAATTGGCCACCAGCCTGCATACCGGTAATGAGCAGGGGGTTGAGGTTGGCCCGAGCGGCATACACGGCGGCCGTATAGCCCGCCGGGCCGGACCCAAGAATAATCAAACGTTCATGACGCGTTTCCATGACACCACCTTAGTCACAATTGAGCAGATAACGTTGCAAGAGAGTCTGCCTGAAATGGCGTCAAGTACAAGCTATTACAAGGGTTAGCCTATGCTATTAGGCGAAGATGGCTTGAAAGGCGAGGGTAATACACCCATGTGTTAGTAATAAGCCATACTGTTACATCCTACGATGAGACCGCCATACCCAGACAAGCAGTGACCGTCGCGCAACGCCAAGCAATCAGAGGAGAATGGAATGAGCAAGATACCCAATACGCTTCATACCTTAACGGCAGGAAGCCAAGAGTATCACTACTACAGCCTGCCCAAGGCGGCTGAGACGCTAGGCAACATTGACCGGCTGCCCAAAACACTCAAAATCCTGCTCGAAAACCAGCTGCGCTTTGCAGACGATGAGAGCGTCGAGCAAGCAGACATGCAGGCGCTGGTCGACTGGCAACAAGAGGGCAAATCCAGCCGTGAAATTGGCTACCGCCCTGCCCGCGTGTTGATGCAGGACTTTACCGGTGTGCCCGGCGTCGTGGATCTCGCCTCCATGCGCGCGGCGGTAGAAAAGCTAGGCGAAGACCCCGCCCGCATCAACCCCCTTTCTCCAGTGGATTTGGTGATCGACCACTCGGTCATGGTCGATAAGTTTGGCAACCCAGCGGCGTTCCAAGAAAACGTCGATATCGAAATGCAGCGCAACGGCGAGCGTTACGAGTTCCTGCGCTGGGGCCAGAAAGCGTTCGACAACTTCAGCGTCGTACCGCCCGGTACCGGCATCTGTCACCAGGTGAACCTGGAGTACCTGGGCCGCACGGTATGGACCAAAGAGGAAGATGGCCACACCGTTGCCTACCCCGATACCCTGGTAGGTACTGACTCTCATACCACCATGATCAACGGCTTGGGTGTGCTGGGCTGGGGCGTGGGCGGCATCGAAGCAGAAGCCGCCATGCTGGGTCAACCGGTCTCCATGCTGATTCCCGAAGTGATTGGTTTCAAACTCACCGGCAAGCTGCGGGAAGGCATTACCGCCACCGACCTCGTGCTTACCGTGACCGAAATGCTGCGTAAGAAAGGCGTGGTCGGCAAGTTCGTCGAGTTTTATGGCGACGGACTGAAAGACCTGCCCCTGGCGGATCGTGCCACCATCGCCAACATGGCCCCGGAATACGGCGCCACCTGCGGCTTCTTCCCAGTGGATGACGAAACGCTCAACTATCTGCGCCTGACTGGCCGTGAAGATAGCCAGATCGCGCTGGTCGAAGCGTACAGCAAGGCCCAAGGCCTGTGGCGCGAGCCGGGTGACGAGCCCATCTTCACGGACACGCTCAGCCTGGACATGAACGATGTAGAAGCCAGCCTGGCAGGCCCCAAACGCCCGCAAGATCGTGTGGCCCTCAAAGACATGGCCAGCGCCTTTAGCAAAGTCATGGAAGAGGATGGTAAAGCGCTGCCCAGCACCGAAAAGGGTAAGCTGGCCTCCGAAGGCGGCCAAACCGCTGTCGGCATCGACCGCAGCTACGAGCATGACTTCAAACATAGTGACAGCCAAACCGTCACGATGGGTGAGCAGGACTTCAGTCTCGACCCCGGGGCGGTGGTGATCGCAGCGATTACATCGTGCACCAACACCTCGAACCCCAGCGTAATGATGGCAGCCGGCTTGCTGGCGCGTAACGCCCGTGAGAAAGGCTTGAGCACCAAGCCCTGGGTGAAAACATCGCTGGCGCCTGGCTCCAAAGTCGTCACTGACTATCTCGCCGCGGCCAATCTCGATGATGACCTGGATGCACTGGGCTTCAACCTCGTAGGCTACGGCTGCACCACCTGTATCGGTAACTCTGGCCCCTTGCCGGAAGAGATCGAAAAAGCCATCAATAATGGCGACCTTACCGTGGCATCGGTGCTGTCGGGCAACCGTAACTTTGAGGGCCGTGTGCACCCGCTGGTCAAAACCAACTGGTTGGCATCACCGCCCTTGGTCGTTGCCTATGCACTGGCGGGTAACGTGCAGTGCAACTTGACCACCGACCCGCTCGGCCAGGACAGCGACGGCAATCCGGTGTACCTGAAAGACATCTGGCCTTCGCAGGCAGATATCGCCAGCGCCGTCGAGAAGGTGAATACCGAGATGTTCCGTAAGGAGTACGGAGCCGTCTTCGAAGGCGATGAGACGTGGAAAGCCATCAAAGTGCCAGAGGGCAAAGTTTACGAGTGGCCGGAGTCGACCTATATTCAACACCCGCCCTTCTTTGAAGGCATGCAGCGGGAGCCAGACGCCATCGAGGACGTGAAAAATGCGCGCGTCCTGGCAATGCTCGGCGACTCTGTCACTACCGACCACATCTCGCCTGCGGGCTCCATCAAACCCGATAGCCCTGCTGGTCGCTACCTGCAAGAGCACGGCGTGAAGCCGGTCGACTTCAACTCTTACGGTTCGCGCCGAGGCAATCATGAAGTGATGATGCGTGGCACCTTCGCCAACGTGCGCATCAAAAACGAAATGCTCGACGGCGTGGTTGGCGGCGAAACACGCCACGTACCGAGCGGCGAGCAGATGGCCATCTACGATGCCGCCATGAAATACAAAGAAGAAGGCACGCCGCTGGTGGTGATTGCGGGTAAAGAGTATGGCACCGGTTCTTCGCGCGATTGGGCCGCCAAAGGCACGCGCTTGCTAGGCGTACGCGCGGTGATTGCCGAATCCTTCGAGCGCATCCACCGTTCTAACCTGATCGGAATGGGCGTGGTACCGCTGCAATTTCCGGAAGGCGAAAGCCGTGAAAGTCTGGGGTTAACTGGGGATGAAGAGATCTCGATTGCCGGTTTGAGCGATTTGAGCCCTGGCGGTACCGTGCAAGTCGTGATCAAAAATAGCGACGGCGAACGTACCGTTGATGCCAAGTGCCGAATTGATACCGTCAATGAGCTGGCGTACTACCGCCACGGTGGTATCCTTCACTACGTGCTGCGCAAGATGATCGGCGCAGCCTAAAGGTACGACCTACCAATGCTTGCATCGCCCCCACCTCGGTGGGGGCTTTTTTTGCCTGCGTGACGCGCCCTTAGAAAGCGCGACGACGGTAGAAACGGTATTCAGGCGACCAGCAGGCAGACTCGATACGCTCACGCAGCACGGTGCCGCTGGTTTTCAACGCAACGCCGTTTTGCTGCGCTTGCGCTGCCACCTCAAAAGCAATCGATTTGCTGATATCACGAATTCGCGACAGTGGCGGCAAGAGCGCACCTTTGCCCTCTTTCACCAGCGGCGCTTCACGCGCCAGCGCCCGAGAGGCACTCATCAGCATCTCATCGGTGACGCGGTTGGCATTTGCCGCAATCACACCCAGCCCAATACCGGGGAAGATATAGGCGTTGTTGCACTGGGCAATCGGGTAGGTACGGCCGTTGTACACCACCGGTGCGAACGGGCTACCGGTAGCCACCAACGCTTGGCCATCGGTCCAGCGAATCACGTCTTCTGGCACCGCTTCAGCCTGCGAGGTCGGGTTGGAGAGCGGCATGATCACCGGATGCTCGCAGCCTGCATGCATGGTGCGAACGACTTGTTCGGTAAAGATACCGCGTTGGCCGCACACGCCAATCAGAATGGTGGGTTTGATCTGCGCGATGGTCTCTTCCAACCCTTGGCCGTTCCACTCAGCAACCAAGGCAGGGTCATGGGCCAAACGGCGCTGAAAGTCACGTTGCCACGCTTGATCCGTGGTCATTAGACCTTCACGGTCGACGATGAAGATACGCGCACGCGCTTCCGCTTCGGTCAGCCCCTCGGCCTCCATGGCCACGACGACCTGCTCGGCAATACCACATCCAGCAGAACCGCCCCCGACGAACACCACACGCTGTTGGGCAATCGTCTCCTCGCGGGCTTGGCAAGCGGCCATGAGCGTGCCCACCACGACCGAGGCCGTCCCTTGCACGTCATCGTTGAAGCAGCACAGCTCGTTACGGTAGCGCTCCAACAGCGGCACGGCATTGGCCTGAGCAAAGTCCTCGAACTGTAGCAGCACGTTCGGCCAGCGACGCTTCACGGCACAAATGAACTCCGCCATGAAGGCATCGTACTCCTCCTGGCTCACCCGCTCATGACGCCAGCCCATGTACATCGGATCGTCCAGCAACGCCTGATTATTGGTGCCTACATCGATCATGATGGGCAGCGTATAGGCCGGACTGATACCGCCACAGGCCGTATAAAGCGCCAGCTTCCCGATAGGAATACCCATCCCGCCAATGCCTTGGTCACCCAAGCCCAAAATACGCTCGCCATCGGTAACAACAATCACTTTGACGTTATCTTTGGTAGCACTGCGCAGGATGTCGTCCATGTGCTCGCGATCCGGGTAGCTAATGAACAGCCCCCGGTGGTTGCGATAAATGTTGGAGAACTCCTGGCACGCCTGCCCAACCGTAGGCGTATAGATAATCGGCAGCATCTCTTCCAAATGCTCAGAGACGAGACGGAAATAGAGCGTTTCGTTATCGTCTTGAATGGCGCGTAGATGAATATGGCGCTCGAGATCGCTGTGGCACTGCTGGTACTGACGGTACACCCGCTCTAGCTGGTCTTCGATGGTTTCGACTTTTTGGGGTAGTAACCCTATCAAGTTAAACGCCAGTCGCTCCTCTTGAGTAAACGCGCTGCCTTTGTTCAATAGCGGCATTTCAAGCAAAGAAGGACCGGCGTAAGGAATGTATAAAGGGCGTTTACTCATCGTAGACATAGGCACTCTCTTTTTATGTCAATTGCTGTTGCAATGCAGCAACGCTGGGCGTTGGCGGCGTTTGAGCGTAATGTAACATGCTAGTACGACAAAGGTGGAAGAGACATAAATAAAGGGCATAAAAAAAACGCCTCGGCATTGCCGAGACGTTTTCTGGAAGCCACTAACGTGAGTCTTCTAACAGCTTTTGGCAACGGGTCGACGCCCCGCTTCCCCATCAAAGAAGAACGGCCGCAGCTTAACGCCCGCCATGTTGCCAGCGAACGCCGCCACCATCCACACCCAGCCGTGCAGGCTGCCAGAGGCAATACCGCTAAAGTAAGCGCCGATGTTACAGCCAAATGCCAAGCGGGCGCCATAACCTAGCATGATGCCACCGATCACCGCTGCCAATACCGATTTCAATGGAATGCGAAAGTTAGGTGCAAAACGTCCTGCCAAGCTCGCGGCGGCCAGGGCGCCAAGCATAATGCCGACGTTCATCACCGTAGTAATATCGCTCCATACGCTGGCTTCCAGCGCGGCGGCGTTGCCAGGCGTTTGCCAGTAGCCCCACTGGCTCACATCGCCACCTACCAGTTCAAAGCTTTTGGCACCCCACAGCGCAAACGCCGAGGTGATTCCCCACGGGCGGCCTGCCAATGTTAGCGTGGCAAAGTTCAGCAGCGCCAGCGCCACCGCACCGGCTACCAGCGGCCATGGGCCCGACAACCAGCGCTCGGTGCTCGGTTTATCCACCATCGGAGCCTGCTCTAAATGGCCATGGCGGCGCTTCTCCATAATCACCGTAAACGCAGCAATCGCGGCAAACAGCACCAAGCTAATGCCGATACCTCCACCCACACCCGCCACATTGACTAGCGATACAGGCTGGAAAGCAGGAAGGCTTTGCCACCAAGTAAAGTGTGCGGTGCCAATGACCGAACCCACAATAAAGAACACCAGCGTAATCAGCATGCGTGCATTGCCGCCGCCCGCTGTAAACAGCGTACCCGACGCACAGCCACCGCCTAGCTGCATGCCTACCCCGAAGATAAACGCGCCCACCAGCACAGAAATACCGATGGGAGAAACGAAACCGCGC
>Ga0098074_1000497_pt1 | contig 26251 bp, 18 predicted proteins | sample 32_taG_FD_75064 | JGI IMG/M metagenome (GOLD analysis project Ga0098074, IMG submission 75064) | Marine viral communities from the Gulf of Mexico - 32_GoM_OMZ_CsCl metaG | ecosystem: Environmental > Aquatic > Marine > Oceanic | place: Atlantic Ocean: Gulf of Mexico | collected 2015-07-12
CGATCCGGCGCATACCAGTAACGCTTGGCGTAATGCCAGCGGGCCTTGCTGCTAAACAGGCTGATTGGAGCGAAGGGAATACAGACGATGTCGACATCCGCTGGCTGGATACCGGCCTGCTCCAGGCAAAACTTGGCCGACTCGTAGGGCATGCGATTCTTGGCGTGCTTATCGCGTACAAAACGCTCTTCCTCAACGGCCGCAATCAGCTTGCCGTCAATATAAAGCGCGGCGGAGGGGTCGTGACTCAGGGCGCCAGAAAGGCCCAATACGGTAAGTCCCACGGTAGTCCTCTTCTATTCAATACGAAAAATGAAAATCAACAGTGCGGCAGGCGCTCGTCCAGCCAGCAGGCCAAGGGGCTGCCCACTGGCCAGTTGCGAATAAAGCGCTGGCGATCACGCTGCCAGGCCGGCTGCCAGCTGCGCTCATTGCCATGCGCCTGCATGGCGTCCAGATCAATCAGCCAAACCTGCCCCTCAAACCACAGCAGGTTGGTTGCCTTGAAGTCGCCGTGGCTGATGCGGGCCTGCACCAGTTGCTCAAACAACGCCAACAAGGCCTTTTCTATCTCCGGCTCAGGCAGCTGCTGTCCATCCTCACCCAGTTGCTGCAGCAGGTCGACCCCGGCGCAATACACAGTAATCAACCAGGCCCGGTGCCGCAAAGGACCAAACCGCTGCTCGATCATGGCCAACGGCGCTGGAGTAGCAATACCCAGAAACTGCAGGCGATGCGCCGCCAACCAGGAATGCCACGCACGGGAGGGGCGCCAGAAGCGCTTCAGCCAATGGCCAATGCCTTTGATATTGTAGCGCTTGATAACCAGCTCGCGCCCCTGAACGGCCGTACGCCCAACCGTACTGCTGCCGCCATCCTTGAGCAAAGGCTGCGCCGCCAACGCCGCGTCAGGGTTAGCCAGCAGCGCGCCGATACTCTCCAGCTCCGCGCGCACCACGGCGCAGAAACGACGCCAGCTGCGCCGCACGGCAAAGGCGGTACAGTCTCTAAGCGTCTTGCCGAGATAGGCCTGAAGCCGGCGCTCACGCACCTTTCGCACCTGACGCGCAAGGCGATCAGGGTTCAGCGCTACCGGGTTGTGCTGCAGATACTCCACCAGCAGCAGCTCGGCCAACGCGTCCCACTCGGGGTCCAGCTGCGCCAGCAGGATCGCCAGGTTATCTTCGACCTGCACATCACCCAGCGGCTGGCCCGGCGACAACGCCTCTACGGCATCACCATCGATGACGTAAAGCTGCTGCTCATGCAGCAAAAAGTTACCCAGATGAAGATCCGTCTGAACCAGACCTGCCCGATGCATGGACGCGACCAGCGCCAGCGCCTGAGCAAGCAAGCCCATGGCGACGGTATCGCCGGGGGCGCGACTGTCGAGGGCGTCCCATCGTTGCTGCAGACTCTGCGCTTCGACCAGAAAGTCGAGCAGGACGTAGCAGCCTCCGCCACCCAACTGACCGTGCCCCAGCAGCGTCGGCGTGGCCACGCTCTGCGCCTGCAGTGCTTGCAAGCCGTCCACCTCGCGCTGGCAATGCCGTTCAGCGCCCGAGGCGATGTACAACTTCAGCAGGCGACGCTGTCCGCCGTACTCGACCTCGGCCACTAACCGTTTGCCAGGTAGCACGCGCAGCCAGCGCAGTACCTGTGCAGGTCCTTGCGGCAGCTCGACCTGACAGGGCAGCGGCGGCTCCCGGCCGGCGTTCTGCAGCTCGGCCAACAGCGTCATGGGCGAGGCCCTTTGCCGGCACTGCGCTGCAGTACGCGGGCAATCAGGTCACGGGCCTGTGCGTCCACTCGCGTCCTGCCCAGGTAAGCCAACACAAAGCGCAATCGCTGGGTGCGGCTAGGCACTTCGCTGCGACGGTGCAGCGTTTCCAGGTCGCGAACCCGGTCACGCTCACCAAAAAGCGCGCGGCGGGTTTTCTCCAGATCAATGAAGCGCGCACCGGCACCGTCTGTGTGCAACTTCAAAAACACATGCTTGGGATACAGGCAGTTGTGAATGCGATCAGCGTTGTGCAGCGCACGCACCAGCGCGGCGGCTGACAGGATCAGCATACGAATGTCCGCCGCAGCCAACTGCCACCAGCGTTCAAACCACTCATCCAGCGGTGCATAGTCGTCCAGCGCACGCGTCAGCAGCACCGCCTGCGCACGCCCCTCAACGCGCCGCTCGGCGAAAAACGCGGCTTCCAGCGCCGGTATACCCGCTCGGGCATATTGCTGAATGGCACGAAACTCACGCGCAAAGGTCGGCTCTCCGAACGGCTTGTGCAGCGTGCGAGTACAGTGGTTGTCCTGACGTTTCAGGTAGAAAGGCTGCAACGTGCCATTGGCGTCTTCAAGCTCCAGCCGGTGCACGCTGCTCCAGCCTCCCCTGCCAGTGTTCGGCGCATCGACAGCCTCGAGCTGCAGCGCCCACAATGCGTCCATTGAGTCGAGTCCATGGCGCTGCAGTACTTCATGAGCATTGACAGCAATAAAGGGCTTGCGGGTCATTCTCGTCCCTCGAAAAACGCGAGAATCGCACGCAGCTGCTTGCGGTCCTCGCTGTCCAGGCGAGCTTTGCCCAGATACATCTTGTAGAAAGCCAGCCGTCGAGCACGACTGAGGTGATGCTTGGCCAGCTTGTCCAGGCAGGCCAGGTCCTTGATGATGCGATAACGCAACATGGGGCCCCACCAGAAACTGCCAGCGGGGCAGTCGATCAGGTAGACATTAGCCAGCGCCTGGTCATCCACCAGCAGGTTACGCCATTTGAGGTCGTTATGAGTGAAGCCCTGATCGTGCATCATGCGCGTCGCTCGTGCGACCTGAAGCGAAACGTGCCTTACCCAGTCAAGCTTACGCAAACGCAGATCCGCGTGCGCGGCAAGGTCTGCAAGGTCTCGCGTAGCAGGCAGGTCCTCGGTAACCAGAGCGCCACGAACGAAGCGCCCTGACCGACGCTCCAGACCGAAGGCGACCACCTGGACTGAAGGTATGCCCCAGGCGTGGAAGCGCAACAGGTTCTCCCACTCGGCCTGCACTCGCCAACGGCCCAGATACTGCTTGAGCCCCTTGCCGTTCCCGGTGTAGCGCTTGACGTAGTAATGACGATCACCCGCCCACACCTTATGCACACTGCTGATTGGGCTATAGGTGATCAGCTCGCCCTCCAGCCCAAACACCGTGTCCAGATCGGCAAACAGCCGACCGCTCTCCCCGGTGGCATACTCGGGGTTCAGGGTCCAACGCTTCATTCACCGGCCCCCGGTGCGTACTTACGCTCAAAACGCGCCTGCAGTTTCTGCGCCTTGCGCTCCAGCAACGCCAGCAGCGGCGCTTCCAGGCGCAAGGTGTCGCGCAGCGGGGAGGCAAAATAGGCTTTCAAAAAGCGCAGCTTGTCGCGCCGGGTCAGGCCAATTTCAAGCGCAGAAAAGTACAGACCGGCAAGGTCCTTGTCGCGCCAGCGGCGTGGCACCTGAGCACGCACTTGCGCGCGGTGCAGATCAATGATCGACAGCTTGAAGTCGTGCGCGCTCATCGGCTTGTCGGTGTGCAGCAGAAAGTGGCAGATATAGCAGTCGCGGTGATTGACCCCAGCCCGGTGCATGGCAGCCGTCATCTCGGCGACCCGGCGAATCAACGCCCATTTGCTGGTCGGCGCCGGCGGTTTATCCAGCCAGTCACGGCTGTAATCCTCCAGGCTGATGGTCGGCGCCAATTCTTCGGTGATGATGAACGAGTGCTGCGCTGCCGGGTTGCTGCCGCGCTCACCAAAGGCGACCGCAGTCATGGTATTGATGCCGGCAGCGGTCAGCGCCTGAATGGCTTGCCACTCCTGGCCTGCGCCCAGCACCGGGCGTTTGAGCGTGGACCAGTTCTTGAAAATCTCGCCCCAGCCGACGCCCCGGTGAATCTTGACGAAATAGCCGTTGCCTGACACTTCCGTGCGCAGTGTGCGACGCGCTTCCAGCTCGCGAAACACCTCACCTTGCAGCGCTTCCACCGCAGCAAATGCATCACGATCAGCCCAAAGGCTACGGAAAGGTTCACGCAAAATCAGGGTGTCACTCACGCACTCTCCCCCAGAATCACATCAGCAGCGCGCTCCGGCAGGCTGTAAAGATCGGCCTGATCAGCAAAACGCAGGGCATTGAGGTGCCACTCCTTGCGCAGCGCACTGTCGTTCAGCATATCCGCCAGCATCTGATCAAGCTGGCTCTGCTTGAACGGCGTGGGAACCACCAGACCGCAGTCCGCCTCGCTGATGTAGTGGGCGTAACCACACACATCCGTCACCAATACCGGTAGTCCGGCCACCAGCGCCTCGAGCAGCACGGTGCCGGTATTTTCGTTATAAGCGGGGTGAATCAGCAGATCAGCGCCAAGCAGAAACCGGGGCACGTCGCTGCGCCCCTTCATGAAGATCACGCGATCATCCACTGCCAGCGAGCGGGCAATCCGCTGAAAGCTGCCCGGATCGTCCTGGCCAATCACCATCAGCTTGGTGCGCTGGCGCAGCTCGGCCGGCAAGCCCGCTACCGCACGAATCGAGCGATCAACCCCCTTGGTGATAAAGCCCGAGCCGATCTGCACCAGCAGCAACTCATCGTCCGCCAGCCCGAACTCGGCACGAAACTCGGCGCGAATCTCGGCCGCGTTAGCGGGTGCCCGGCGATCCGGTGCAATGCCCGGCGGCAGCAGATGAAAGCGGTCCAGCGGGGTTTTGTAATGCTTGGTGAACAGCGGTTGCTGCACCTCGGAGATCATCAGAATCTGTGTATTCACCGCCGGCGAGAACACCGCCTTCTCATACGCAGCAAAATGACGATAACGGCTGGAAAAGCGGTACAGCGGATTGCGCAGAGTCTGCGCCTTGTCTTCAAAACAGGGGTCGGCGGCGTAGTAGACGTCCAGCCCCGGCATTTTGTTGAAGCCAACCAGCCGATCAACCGGGCGCTTGGCCAGATCCGCCTTGACCCAGGCGGTAAACTTTTCATTACGGCGGTGATTGCTGAGCGCCTTGACCGGCGCTACCAGCACCTCAAACCCCTCGGGAATATCGCCTTCCCAGATCAGCGTGTAGACCCGAATCGCGTGGCCGCGCGCTTGGCAGACCTTGGCGATGCGCATGAAGTCACGCTGCAACCCGCCAAAGGGAAAATACTTGTAAAGCACAAAAGCCAGCTGCATCAGAGGACTCTCTTGTTGGGCAGCAACGGCTGCAATTGCTGCATGACCCGATCCGGGTTCAGACGGGTAAAGCATAGCGGCTGCTCGCGCGTCAGGTCGAACCGACGCGCATCCTCGGGTGTGGGCTGGTAGCTGCACTGCTTGCGCAAACAGGGTGCACAAGCAAAGTCACTGGCCAGATGCTGCTGCACCGCGCCGTAGGCACCGGTAAAGCCAGGATTGGTCGGACCGAACAACGACAAGGTGGGCACGTCGAGCGCCGCAGCCAGATGCCCGAGCCCCGTGTCTACCGCCACGCAGGCACTGGCACCAGCCAGTTGCCGGGCGACGTCACGCAAAGGCAGGCGCGGCAACACCACAGCGCCCTGCAGACCTTCAGCGATGCGCAAGGCGCGGGCTTGCTCGTCCAGACTGCCCCAGGGCAATCGCACCTCGACACCCGCAGCAACCAGCTGCTCAGCCAACTGACGCCAGTACAGCTCCGGCCAGTGTTTGGTGACCCAGGTGGTGCCGTGCAGCAGCACCACATAGGGTGTGGTTGCGACCTCAGCGCCCAGCGCACCGCGATCCAACCCGTAATCGCCCAATCCCTCGGCCGGCGTATAACCCAGTGCCTGGCCGAACAGCTGACGCGTGCGCTCCACCGCATGCTGGCCCCAGGCAACCGCGAGGCGGCGCTGATAAAAGCGCGCGGCCAGGGGTTCACGCGCCGAGCTTTTGTCCAGTCCGACCACCTCCGCGCGCGCGTACCGCGTCAGCCAGGCACTCTTGAGCAGCCCCTGGGCATCAATCACCAGATCGTATTGGGTCTCGCGCAGGCGGCGCTTGAAGTTGCTCCACTCACCGCTGCGCACCGCCTGCAGCGGCTTCTTGCGCCAGCGCCGGATAGCAACAGGAATAACGGCATCCACCGCAGGGTGCCAGGCCGGGATCTCGGCAAAGCCCTCCTCCACCACCCAGTCAAAACGGATACCGGGGATGGCACGTGCCGCATCGGTCAGGGCCGGAAGAGTATGAATGACGTCTCCCAGCGAGGACGTCTTGATCAACAGAACGCGCATGCGCTTCAGCCGTCCTGAGGATCAGACAACGGGTTACCGACCAGGCGTTCCAGCGCCGCGTTGACCTGCGCAGGCATCAGATCACGCAGGCAGTTGTAGTGGCCAAAGCGGCAGGTCCGATCGAAACAGGGGCTGCAGTCGAGTCCCAGCTGCAGGGTCTCTACCCGATCAGCCAGCGGCGGGGTAAAACCGGGCGAAGTCGAACCATATACGGCGACCAGCGGACGATTGAGCGCAGAGGCCACATGCATCAACCCCGAATCATTGCTAACCACCGCATCGGCGCAGGACAGCAGATCAATGGCCTGGGCCAAGCTGGTGTCCCCGCACAGGTTGGTCGCCTCCTCGCGCAAGCCCGGAATCAGACGACCGCGAATCTGTTCGGCCACCGCGTGATCCTTCTTCGACCCAAACAGCCAGACCTGCCAGCCCTGGCGGATATGTGCATCGGCCACCGCAGCGTAATGCTCGGACGGCCAGCGCTTGGCCTCGCCAAACTCGGCGCCGGGACACAGCGCCAGCACCGGCCGATCCCGTTCCAGACCAAAATGCTGCAAGGCCTGCTCACGCGACGCAGGATCGATCTGCAGCGCGGGGCGCGGATAGGGTTTGGGCAACTCGGTATTCGGCTCATAGGCGAGCGCCATAAAGCGCTCGATCATCAGCGGGTAGGCGTCCTTGTCCAGCTTGCGCACATCGTTCAGCAAGCCGTAGCGCATTTCGCCACGCCAGCCGGTGCGCAGCGGAATATCAGCAAAAAAGGGAACCAGTGCAGACTTCAGGGAATTGGGCAGCAGAATCGCCTGGTCATACTGACCACGCAGGCCCTGACCGATACTGCGCCGGGTACTCAGTTCAAGCGCGCCATGCCCCAGGGGAAAGCTAAGCGCCTGACGTACCTCAGGCATGCGTTCCAGAATTGGCCGGCTCCAGTCGGGCGCCAGCACATCGATCATGCAGTCAGCACCGTGTCGCTGCTTCAGGCAGATGAACAGCGTCTGCGCCATCACCATGTCGCCGACCCAGCTGGGACCGATAATCAGGATATTCATAAGCTTCAAGCTTCAAGCTTCAAGCGACAAACCCCGAACGGCGCACAACTGCTTGCCGCGTGAGGCTTGCCGCTTGCGGCTATCAACCCACCAGCGTCCGCCATTCGGCGTGCTCTGCGGTCTGGCCGGTGACCAGATCGAAGTACGCCTTCTGCAGTTTTTCAGTGATCGGACCGCGACGGCCGGCACCGATCTGGCGGCTATCCAGTTCGCGAATCGGCGTCACTTCGGCGGCAGTGCCAGTGAAGAAGGCCTCGTCGGCGATGTAGACTTCATCACGGGTGATGCGCTTCTCGACCACCGGGATATTGAACTGGGACGCCAGCGCCAGCACGGTCGCGCGGGTGATGCCGTTCAGGCAGGCAGTCACTTCCGGGGTATAGATGGTGCCATTTTTGACGATAAAGACGTTCTCGCCAGAACCCTCGGCAACGTAGCCCTCCGGGTCCAGCAACAGCGCTTCGTCAGCACCGGCGGAGACCGCTTCCTGCAGCGCCAGCATGGAGTTCATGTAGGCACCGCTGGCCTTGGCGCGGGTCATGGTGATGTTGACGTGGTGACGGGTGAAGGAGCTGGTGCGGATCTTGATGCCGCGCTCCAGCGCTTCTTCACCCATGTAGGCGCCCCAATGCCAGGCCGCGATGACCACGTGCACTTTCAGGTTGTCGGCGCGGATACCCATGCCCTCGGATCCGTAGAACACCAGCGGGCGGATGTAGGCGGTTTCCAGCTTGTTTTCGCGGACCACGGCGCGCTGCGCTTCGTTCAGCTGCTCTTTGGTAAAGGGAATCTTCATCCCCATGATATGGGCAGAGTCGAACAGGCGGTCGGTGTGCGCATCCAGACGGAAGATGGCTGTTCCATCCGGCGTCTTGTAGGCGCGCACGCCTTCGAATACGCCCATACCGTAGTGCAGGGAGTGCGTGAGCACATGAACATTGGCTTCACGCCAGGGAATCATTTCACCATCAAACCAGATTAGACCATCACGATCGGCCATCGACATAGCAGCCAGCTCCATACGTATCTATTCAATCAGTCTTGCGTTCTTGGTTTCTGCCTGAGCGCGCCCGCGCCAACTACACCTGAAATCCGGTGGTTGACTGCTGGGGAGGCAACACTTGCTGCCAGAGCTTGATGACCCCGTGCCGGAAGTCATGAAACTGGTCGCCGCTTACTTTGCCCGGCTGATTCTGTAGAGCCAGGCGATGAGCTGCAGCCCGGTAGGCCTTGTAAGCCTCCTGCAGGCTGATGACATCCTCACCGGCGATCAAACCGGCGTTTTGCAGCTCATCAAGAATCCTGATGTTATCGGTAAAGCGCAGTAATTCGGGGTACCGGCACGACCAGGCCAGAACCGCATATTGCACCATAAATTCGATGTCGACGATACCACCTAGGTCCTGCTTGAGATCAAACAGCTGAGCAGCAGTATAAGCCTGCTCGGTGCTGCCGGCGCGCGTCGCCGCCGTGCCCAGGTTGTCGCGCATCTTCTGGCGCATATCACACACCTCACGGGCCAGCGCCTGTTCATCGCGCTCCCGCCCCAGTACCTGGGCGCGCAACGCATCAAAACGCGCCGCCAGCTGCTCGCACCCCACCAGCGCCCGGGCGCGCACCAGTGCCTGATGCTCCCAGGTCCAGGCCTCTTCACGTTGATAGCGCGAGAACGACGCCAGTGAACTGACCAGCAAGCCCGAGTCGCCCGAGGGACGCAGCCGCATATCAACCTCGTAGAGCGCGCCCGAAACGGTCTGCGTGTTAAGCATGTGAATGATGCGCTGCCCCAGACGCGTGAAGAACTTGCTGCCCTCGATCGGCTTGTCGCCGTCGGTATCACGCTGCGGATCACCGTCGTGAATGAACACCAGGTCCAGATCCGAACCGTGGCCCAGCTCGATGCCGCCCACTTTGCCGTAGCCCACCACAATGAAATCCAGCTCGCAGCGCGAGCCGTCAGCCCGGGCCGGTCGACCGTGGCGGGCGACCATTTCACGCCAGGCCAACAGCAACACTTGCTGCAGAATCGCTTCAGCGACCCAGGTCAGATAATCACTCACCTTCATCAACGGTAGCGTACCCGCAATCTCGGAGGCGGCGATACGCAGCACATGGGCACGTTTGAAGTAACGCAGCGTTTCCATTTGCTGCTCAAGATCATCCTCCGGAATGCGCAGCAGATGCTGACGTAGCTCATCAGCCAGCTCATTGGCCTCCGGCGGACGGTACAGACGCCCGGCATTGAGCAGCTCATCCAGCACCACCGGGTAGCGAGCGATCTGTTCGGCAATCCAGGGGCTCGCAGCGCAGAGCACCAGCAGCTCGCGCAAAGCACCCGGATTTTCCGTCAGCAGCACCAGATAGGCCGAGCGCCGCGCTACCGCCTCGACCAGAGGCAGCACGCGCTCCAGCGCCAGGTCAGGGTTGTCCTGCTCCGCCGCCATCGCCAGCAGGCGCGGCATGAAGATATCCAGGCGCTCGCGCCCGGCACGCTGCATGGCCTTCAGGCGCGGCGAACCGTGCAGCCCCTGCAGCCGCTGCCAGGCCGACGTCGGATCGGCAAAACCGCCGGCAACCAGTTGTTCAAGCGCCTGCGCGGCCTCCAGCGTGCCATCCCACAGCGGAACCCATTCCACCTGGGGCGACTGCAGGTCCGCCTCATCTTCATCCGGGTCGGCGATCACGCCGGCAAAGTGGCCAGCTACACAGGTACGCTCGGCATCCAGGCGAGCACGGAACGCATCCCAGTCGGCAAACCCGAGCATCCAGGCAATACGCGCCTGCCCTTGCGCATCAATCGGCAGCATTTGCGTTTGTCGGTCATCCACTGCCTGCAGCGCGTGCTCGGTATCGCGCAAGAAGCAATAGGCCTGTGCCAACTCCTGTACCGCCGCCTCCGGCAAGTACCCGTTCGCACCCAAGGTGTGCAGCACCCCCAGGATGGGGCGCTGCTGCAAGCTACGGTCACGCCCGCCGTGAATCAGCTGGAAGGCCTGGCCGATAAACTCAACCTCGCGAATCCCGCCTGAGCCCAGCTTGACGTTGTCCTGCAGGCCCTTGCGCTGCACCTCACGCTGAATCATCTGCTTGAGATTGCGCAACGCATCAATGGCAGCAAAATCCAGGTAACGGCGATAAACGAAGGGCCGCAGCATCGCCAGCAGCTCGGCCCCCGCCTGCTGATCGCCGGCCACCACGCGCGCCTTGATCATGGCGTAGCGTTCCCAGTCGCGCCCCTGGCTCTGGTAGTACTGCTCCAGCGCATCAAAGCTGAACACCAGTGCACCGCTGTCACCGTAAGGGCGCAGGCGCATGTCGACGCGAAACACAAAGCCATCGACCGTCGGCGCATCCAGCGCCTTGATCAGCTTTTGCCCGAGGCGAATGAAAAATTCCTGATTCGACAGGCTGCGGCGCCCACCCCCGGTCTCACCGGCCTCTGGATAGGCGAAGATCAGGTCGATGTCCGAGGACAGATTCAACTCCACCGCACCCAGCTTGCCCATACCCAGCACCACCATATGCTGCGGCACGCCGTCCCGACTGCGCGGCTCGCCGAGACTGCTGCAGCACTGGCCATACAGCCACTGATAGGCTTCATCGATGCAGGCGTCTGCCATATCCGACAGGTCACGGGTGGTTTCCTGCAACGGCGCCAGCTTGAGTACGTCGCGCCAAATGATCCGCACCTGCTGCCATTGGCGGAACCGACGCAGCACCTGCGCCAACTGCTCCTCAGAGGCCACGTCACCCAATGCCTGCTGCAGCAGACTGCGCAACTCGCCTTCAGCCAGCGGACGCCAAAGCCGCTCATCGGCGAGCAGCCGCCAAGCCAGCTCCGGATCACGGCGCAACTGCTCGGCAACGTAGTCGCTGGCAGCCAGCACCAGCGCCAGCTCCTGCTCGAAACGCTCGCCCATTTCGGCGCGCCGCATGGACAAGGCGGCCTGCTCCAGCGCCGCAGTCCACTGCTCAAGATGGTGATCACGGAGCGTTTCGAGTAATGCGGGCAACGGAGGCAGTGTGGAGGGCATGGTCTATCCTGTTCATGAACCGAAACCGCAGCTTGCCATGCTGACCGGAAAGGGAAAAGCAAGAACCCTGACTGATCGGTCTAAATGTAGTGTTGCTACATATTAGACCTTGGACGGACTAGATTAAGACGCCTTTATGTAGTAAAACTACAGAACCAATCTTACCCCGATGTGTCACAACACCCACAGGTGTTTGGCAAGCGCAGGCTGTGGCGCGTTGCAGACCGCACGCACATGGCAGCTTCCAGCATCTGCAAGGCCCACAAGGTCTGGAGACCATAATGAAGCAAGACGATATTGATCCGCTTGAAACGCAGGAATGGCTCGACGCGCTGGAGTCCGTACTCGACAACGAAGGCGAAGACCGCGCGCATTACCTGATGACCCGCCTGAGTGAACTGGCCAGCCGCACCGGCACCCCGCTGCCCTACGCCATCACCACCCCGTATCGCAACACCATCCCGGTTACCCACGAAGCACGCATGCCCGGCGACCTGTTCATGGAACGCCGCATCCGCTCGATGGTGCGCTGGAATGCGCTGGCCATGGTCATGCGTACCAACCAGCAGGACCCGGACCTGGGTGGCCACATTTCGACTTTTGCCTCCAGCGCCACCCTGTACGACATCGGCTTCAACTACTTCTTCAAGGCACCAACCGACGAGCACGGCGGTGACCTGGTGTTCTTCCAGGGGCACGCTTCGCCCGGCATCTACGCCCGCGCCTTCCTCGAAGGTCGCATCAGCGAAGAGCAGATGGAAAACTTCCGCCAGGAGGTCGACGGTAAGGGCCTGTCGTCCTACCCGCACCCCTGGCTGATGCCCGACTTCTGGCAGTTCCCGACCGTCTCCATGGGCCTGGGCCCGATTCAGGCCATCTACCAGGCGCGCTTCATGAAGTACCTGGAGCACCGCGGCTTTATCGAGCCGGGCAAGCAGAAGGTCTGGTGTTTCGTTGGCGACGGTGAAACCGACGAGCCGGAAACCCTGGGCGCCATCTCGCTGGCCGGTCGCGAAAAGCTGGACAACCTGATCTTCGTGATCAACTGCAACCTGCAGCGTCTCGACGGCCCGGTGCGCGGCAACGGCAAGATCATTCAGGAGCTGGAAGGCAGCTTCCGCGGTGCCGACTGGAACGTCATCAAGGTGATCTGGGGCCGTATGTGGGATCCGCTGTTTGCCAAAGACGACAACGGCCTGCTGCAACAGCGCATGGAAGAAGCCGTGGACGGCGACTACCAGAACTACAAGGCCAAAGACGGTGCATTCGTGCGCGAGCACTTCTTCGGCACCCGTCCGGAGCTGCAGGAGATGGTCAAGGATCTCTCCGACGAGGAAATCTGGAAGCTCAACCGGGGCGGCCACGACCCATACAAGGTCTACGCGGCCTATCACGACGCGGTCAATCACCAAGGCCAGCCGTCGGTCATTCTGGCCAAGACCATCAAAGGGTACGGCACCGGCGCCGGCCAGGGCCAAAACACCGCGCACAACACCAAGAAAGTCGATATCGACAGCCTGAAGAAATTCCGCGACCGCTTCGACATTCCGGTCAACGATGACGAGCTGGAGAAACTGCCCTTCTACAAACCCGAAGAAGGCAGCGCCGAGTACAAATATCTGCACGCGCGCCGCGAAGCACTGGGTGGTTACATGCCCCAGCGCCGCGTCGAGAGCGCCCGGGTTCCGGTGCCACCGCTGGACACCCTGAAAGCCATTCTGGACGGTACCGGCGACCGCGAGATCTCCACCACTATGGCCTTCGTGCGCATCCTGTCGCAGATGGTCAAGGACAAGGAACTCGGCCCGCGCATCGTACCGATCGTGCCGGACGAGGCGCGTACCTTTGGTATGGAAGGCATGTTCCGCCAGCTCGGCATCTACTCCTCAGTCGGCCAGCTGTATGAGCCGGTCGACAAGGACCAGGTGATGTTCTACCGCGAGGACAAGAAAGGTCAGATCCTCGAGGAAGGCATCAACGAGGCTGGCGCCATGTCCAGCTGGATTGCGGCCGGCACGGCCTACAGCACGCACAACCAGCCGATGCTGCCGTTCTACATCTTCTATTCGATGTTCGGCTTCCAGCGTATCGGCGATCTGGCCTGGGCCGCCGGCGACAGCCGCGCCAAGGGCTTCTTGATCGGCGGCACCGCCGGCCGCACCACCCTGAACGGTGAAGGCCTGCAGCACGAGGACGGTCACAGCCACCTGCTGGCGTCAACCATTCCGAACTGCCGCAGCTACGACCCGACCTACGGCTACGAGCTGGCGGTGATCATCCGCGAAGGCTCACGCCGCATGATGGAGGAGCAGGAGAACGTCTACTACTACCTGACCGTCATGAACGAAGCCTACGCCCAACCGGCCATGCCTAAAGGTAAGGACGTGGAAGACGGCATCATGCGCGGCATGTATCTGCTGGACTCCACCGGCAAGCCGGGCGAGCTGCACGTGCAACTGATGGGTTCCGGCACCATTTTGCGCGAAGTGCGCGAAGCCGCCGCCATTCTCAAGGAAGACTTTGGCGTCAGCGCCGACATCTGGAGCGTTACCAGCTTCAACGAACTGCGCCGCGACGGTCTGGCAGTCGAGCGCGACAACCGCCTGCACCCGACCCGCAAGCCCAAGGCCAGCTTCGTCGAGCAGTGCCTGGACAAGCGGCAGGGTCCGGTCGTCGCCGCGACCGACTACATGAAGCTGTACGCCGACCAGATTCGCCAGTGGGTTCCTGCACCATACAAGGTGCTGGGCACCGACGGCTTCGGTCGCAGCGACAGCCGTCGCAAGCTGCGTCAGTTCTTCGAGGTGGACCGCCATTGGGTTGCCTATACCGCGCTCAGCGCGTTGGTGGAGCAAGGCAAGCTGAAGCCCAAGGTGCTGACCGACGCCCTCAAGGCATTCGGTATCGACCCCGCCAAAACCAACCCGCTGGACTGCTGAGGAGAACCCCATGAGTGAACTCATCAAGGTGCCCGACCTCGGCGGTGAAGGCGAGGTCATTGAAATTCTGGTCAAGGAAGGCGATCAGGTAGAAGCCGAACAATCCCTGGCGGTACTCGAGTCGGACAAGGCGAGCATGGAGATCCCCTCGCCCAAGGCCGGCAAGGTCAAAGCCATCAAGTTCAAGCTGGGCGACAGCCTGAAGGAAGGCGACCCGCTGATCGAGCTGGACGTTGAAGGCGGCGAGCAAGCCAAGCAGGCGGACAGCCATGACAAGCCTGCCGAAACCGCGCCCAAGGCTGAGCAGAAGCCAGAACCGAAAGCCGAAGACAGCAAGCCCGCCGCCAGCACCAGCAGCCGCAGCGAAGCCGTCAAGGTGCCGGATCTGGGTACCGACAGCGCTCGCGTCATCGAGATTCTGGTCAGCAAGGGCGACCAGGTCGAGGCGGACCAGTCACTGCTGGTGCTGGAGTCGGACAAGGCCAGCATGGAGCTGCCCGCGCCATTCTCTGGCGTGATCGAGTCGATCGATATCAAGCTGGAGCAGGACGTCAAGACCGGCGATGTGATCATGCAGATGCAGGTCAGTGGCGGCGACAGCGAGACCAAGGCAGAGTCGCAGTCCGCTGAGCAGCAAAGCAAGCAGAGTGACACCAAGCAGGCCTCCGCCGCTGCCAGCAGCGACAAGGCCAGCGAAGAGCCGGCCAGCCCACCGCCGGTCGGCGGCCCCAGCCGCGAAGGCGCCAAGGTACACGCCGGTCCGGCGGTACGGATGCTGGCCCGCGAGTTCGGTATCGACCTGACCGACGTCAAGCCCACCGGTCCGCGTGATCGCATCCTCAAGGAAGACGTGCAGAAACACGTGCAGGCCGTCATGCAGCAACGCAAGGCAGCGCCCGCCGGCGCCGTCGCTGGCAGCGGTATCCCGCCGGTGCCGGAGGTCGACTTCTCGCGGTTTGGCGAGATCGAAACCGTCGACATGACCCGCCTGCAGCAGGTCGGCGCCAGCAACCTGCACCGCAGCTGGCTCAACGTGCCGCATGTCACCCAGTTCGACCTGGCCGACATCAGCGCGCTGGAAGCCTTCCGCAAGGACCAGAAGGCGGCTGCCGAGAAGGCCGGCGTCAAACTGACCGTACTGCCCTTCCTGCTCAAGGCCTGTGCTCATCTGCTGCGTGAGCAGCCGAACTTCAACGTCGCGCTGGCCGGCAACGGCAAGCAACTGATCCAGAAGAAATACGTGCATATCGGCTTTGCCGTCGACACCCCGGACGGCCTGCTGGTGCCGGTGATCCGTGATGTCGACAAGAAGAGCCTGCTGCAGCTGGCAGCCGAAGCGGCCGAACTGGCCGACAAGGCGCGCAACAAGAAGCTCGGAGCCGACGCCATGCAGGGCGCCTGCTTCACCATCTCCAGCCTGGGCCACATCGGCGGCACCTACTTCACGCCGATCGTCAACAGCCCGGAAGTGGCGATTCTTGGGGTCTCCAAGGCGACCATGCAGCCGGTCTGGGATGGTGCGAGCTTCCAGCCGCAGCTGATGCTGCCGTTGTCCCTCTCCTACGACCACCGCGCCATCAACGGCGCAGCGGCCGCGCAGTTCACCAGGCGTCTGGGCGAGTTGCTGGGGGATATTCGGACGATGTTGCTGTAACACCCCGGCGGAGAACGCTGCGCGCTTCTCCGCCCTACATCACCTCAACATCAGCGGCACACCGTAGGGCGGAGAATGCCGTAGGCTTGTCCGCGGGGAAGCGAACTGTGGCCGGGCGTGGGACATGTGTCCCGGCCACGACATGTCGTGGCCCTACGGCGAGGGATAACCCTCCCGTCCTCCACCCCAACCTGCCGACATCCGCACACCAACAAAAAACCCCGCACGGTTTCCCGTGCGGGGTTCTCATCGCCGCAATATCAATCAGGCCGTAAACACAAACTCGTCGTTCTCGACCTTGGCGTGAATGGTCACGCCCGGGGCAAAGTCACCAGCCAGAATACGCTGGGCCAGCGGGTTTTCGATCCAACGCTGCAGTGCCCGCTTGAGCGGCCGTGCACCGTAGACCGGGTCGTAACCGACCGCGACCAGTTTCTCCAGCGCCTCGTCACTGAGCTGCAGATCCAGATCGCGCTCGGCCAGACGCTGACGCAGGCGGCTGAGCTGGATCTCGGCGATACCGGCGATCTGATCCCTGCCGAGTGGCTCGAACACCACCACCTCATCGACCCGGTTGATAAACTCCGGACGGAAGTGCTGGGTCAGAGCGTCCATCACCGCCGCATGCTGCGCTTCGCGATCGCCGACCAGCTCCTGAATCTGCGCTGAGCCCAGGTTGGAGGTCATCACCACCACGGTGTTGCGGAAGTCAACAGTGCGTCCTTGGCTGTCAGTCAGGCGACCGTCCTCCAGCACCTGCAGCAGCACGTTGAACACATCCGGATGCGCCTTTTCGACCTCATCCATCAGGATCACCGAATACGGCTTGCGGCGTACCGCCTCGGTCAGATAACCACCTTCCTCGTAGCCAACGTAGCCCGGAGGCGCGCCGATCAGACGAGCGACCGAATGCTTCTCCATGAACTCGGACATGTCGATCCGCACCATGGCCTCTTCGGTATCGAACAGGAACTCGGCCAGCGCCTTGCACAGTTCGGTTTTACCGACACCGGTCGGACCAAGAAACATGAACGAGCCGCTGGGGCGGTTCGGGTCCGCCAGTCCCGCACGGGAGCGACGCACCGCGTTGGAGACCGCTACCACGGCCTCATGCTGGCCGATCACGCGCTTGTGCAGCGCGTCTTCCATGCGCAGCAGCTTGTCGCGCTCACCTTCGAGCATCTTGGACACAGGAATCCCGGTCCACTTGGAGACCACCTCGGCGATTTCCTCGTCGGTCACCTTGTTGCGCAGCAGCTGGTTTTCCGGCTTGGTGTGCTGCTCGGCCATCTGCTGACTGCGCTCCAGGTCCGGAATAACGCCATACTGCAACTCGGCCATGCGGTTCAGGTCACCCTTGCGGCGGGCTTGCTCCAGCTCGGCCTTGGCTTGCTCGATCTTCTCCTGAATCTGCGCCGAGCCCTGCACGTCGGCCTTTTCCGCCTTCCAGATTTCCTCCAGATCGGCGTATTCGCGCTCAACCCGGGCAATTTCTTCCTTCAATTTCTCCAGCCGCTTGAGCGCCGCGTCGTCGTCTTCTTTTTTCAGTGCTTCACGCTCCACCTTGAGCTGAATCAGGCGACGCTCCAGGCGATCCAGCGCCTCAGGCTTGGAATCGATCTCCATGCGGATACGGCTGGCCGCCTCGTCGATCAGGTCAATCGCCTTATCCGGCAACTGACGGTCGGTGATGTAGCGATGCGACAGCTTGGCGGCAGCAATGATCGCGCCGTCGGTAATGGTGATCTTGTGGTGCACCTCGTAGCGCTCTTTCAGCCCACGCAGAATGGCGATGGTATCTTCTTCAGAGGGCTCGTCGACCAGCACCTTCTGGAAGCGGCGCTCCAGCGCGGCATCCTTTTCAATGTACTGACGGTATTCGTCCAGCGTGGTTGCGCCGACGCAGTGCAGCTCGCCGCGCGCCAACGCCGGCTTGAGCATGTTACCCGCATCCATGGAGCCTTCGGCCTTGCCGGCGCCAACCATGGTATGCAGCTCGTCGATAAACAGAATGACGCGGCCTTCCTGCTTGGACAGTTCGTTCAGCACCGCCTTCAGGCGCTCTTCAAACTCGCCACGGAACTTGGCACCGGCAATCAGCGACCCCATATCCAGTGACAGCAGGCGCTTGTCTTTCAGGCCATCCGGCACTTCACCGTTGACGATGCGCTGGGCCAGACCTTCAACGATGGCGGTCTTACCGACGCCGGGCTCACCGATCAGCACCGGGTTGTTCTTGGTACGACGCTGCAGCACCTGTACGGTGCGGCGAATTTCGTCGTCACGGCCGATCACCGGGTCCAGCTTGCCCTCTTCGGCGCGCTTGGTCAGATCCACGGTGTACTTGTCCAGCGCCTGACGGGATTCCTCGGCGTTCGGGTCGTTGACCGACTCACCGCCGCGCAGGTTGTTGATGGCGTTTTCCAGCGCTTTTTTGGACACGCCCTGCCCCAGCAGCAGCTTGCCGGCGGTGGTGTTGTCATCCATCGCCGCGAGCAGCACCAGCTCGCTGGAAATAAACTGGTCGCCCTGCTTCTGTGCCAGGCGGTCGGCCTGATTCAGCAGGCGCGCCAGCTCCTGCGACAGGCTGACGTCGCCGGTCGGGTTGCTGACAGTGGGCAAGCGCTCCAGCGCCTCACCCAAGGAGGCGCGCAGAGCGGCAATGTCAAAGCCCACCTGCATCAGCAGCGGCTTGACCGAGCCGTGCTGCTGCTCAATCAGCGCCAGCAACAGGTGCAGTGGGTCAATCTGAGCGTGATCGCGGCCGACCGCCATAGACTGGGCGTCGGACAGGGCGACTTGGAGCTTGCTGGTCATACGGTCAATGCGCATGAGTAAAAGTCCTCTAATCTGAAGCCCGACCGAACAGTTCGAAGCGGGCGTATTCATCTACGATGACACAGTTATGAGGTCGATTATTGCGCTTTCAAGTGACCCTATGATGATTAGGGTCAATTTTTTGTCGCCTTTTAGCCGGCAACTGGCGACTCCAACCAGATAAGGGAGGCGAAGCGTCCGGTCTGGCCATCGCGGCGGTAGGAAAAGAAGCGCGCCGCATCGGACCAGGTGCACTCTTCACCGCCATATACCTGGCGGACACCGACATCAGCCAGGCGCTGACGGGCAAGTTGATACAGATCGGCAAACCAATGCCCTTCGCGCTCGGCCGGAGCAAAGGCGCTCGCGGCCCGGGCATCGGCCTTGATGAAGGCGTCACGCACCTCTGGCCCTACCTCAAAGGCAGCAGGACCGATGGCGGGCCCAAGCCATACCAGCAGCTCACTGGCCGAGCCACCGAGCCGGCGCACGGTCTGCTCCAGCACACCGTCGAGCAGTCCGCGCCAGCCCGCATGAGCAGCCGCGACGCGACTGCCCTCGCGATCAGTGAACAGCACCGGCAAACAATCGGCGGTCATGATGGTGCAAGCGATACCCGGCTGGTCGGTCCAACTGGCGTCCGCCTCAAGCACCTGCGTCGGGTCGGCCTTGCATACCTCAGTGCCATGCACCTGGGTCAACCAGGCGGGCTGACACCCCAGCACCCGCTCCAGCTCGGCGCGGTTGGCAGCAACATGGGCGGGGTCATCGCCCACATGGTCACCCAGGTTGAATCCTTTCCACACGCCCTGACTGCAGCCGCCCCGGCGCGTGGTGATGCAGGTGCGTACGTGCGCTGGCGCAGGCCACTCGGCGCTCATCCACAGCATGCTCATTCGCCGATCTCACCATCCTCGCGCAGCAACGCCAGCAGATGCTGCATGTCCTCAGGTAGCGGCACCTGCCAGCTCATGTGACGACCGTCGTCGGGATGCTCCAGTTCAAGACGACGTGCGTGCAGCGCCTGACGCGGGAACTCTCGCAGCTCCTTGATCAGTTCAGGGCTGGCACCCGGCGGGATACGCAGGCGCCCGCCGTACACCGGGTCACCCACCAGCGGAAAGTGGATATAGCTCATATGCACGCGAATCTGGTGCGTGCGCCCGGTTTCCAGCTTGACCTTGACGTGGGTATGGGCGCGGAAGCGGTTGATCACGCGGTAGTGACTGATCGCCTGCTTGCCGCCGGCGACCACTGCCATCTTCTGGCGCTGGGTGCCGTGCCGAGCAATCGGCTGATCCACCTTGCCCCCAGCCGTCATCACACCGGTCACCACGCACTCATACTCGCGGCTGACCGTGCGCGCCTGCAGCTGGGCCACCAGATCGGTCTGCGACTCGATGGTCTTGGCGACCACCATCAGGCCGGTAGTGTCTTTATCCAGGCGGTGCACGATGCCCGCACGCGGGACCTTGGCCAGCTCCGGGCAATGGTGCAGCAGTGCATTAAGCAGCGTACCGTCCTGGTGTCCCGCCGCCGGGTGCACCACCAGACCCGCCGGCTTGTTGATCACCAGCAGGGCGCTGTCTTCATACAAAATGTCCAGCTCGATCGCCTCGGGCTGCCACTCGCCCTGCACTTCCCGCTCGGCATCCAGGGTCAGCTCCTCGCCACCGTAAACGCTATCGCGAGTACGCTTGCGTTCACCATCAACCAGCAGGCTGCCGTCCTTGATCCAGCCCTGCAGCCGTGAGCGCGAAAAGTCCGGGAACAATTGCGCCGCGACTTGGTCAAGGCGTTGACCACCCGACTCCGGGCTGACCTGTGCGGACAAACGAATACGATCTGACATGGGGGAACTCGCTGGGGACAGAAGGCGCTGGCAATGGCCGCAATCGCTTTTTGGATTCAACCGGGCGCTGTGGTTAAATACGGCCTGTCCGGAGAGTCCGGACGAGGCTGTAGAAGCCCCAAACTATAACAGGACGGCCGCACTGGAAACAGCGCGACCCGCCCATTCGGATGTCATGATATGTCGCTGAAACATCTGCTGCTGGTCGGCGCACTGGCACTGCTGGCCGCGTGCTCCTCTAACGCCCCAGTCATTGACGAGTCGCTCAGCGAGTCTGAGCTGTACCGCAAGGCACAGGTAGACCTGGACGCCAAAAACTACGGCGCCGCCATCGAGACCCTGCGCGCGCTGGAAGCTCGCTATCCCTTCGGCCGCTACGCCGACCAGGCTCAGCTCGAACTGATTTACGCCTACTATCAGAACGTCGAGGCCGAAGCCGCCACCGCATCGGCTGACCGCTTCATCCGTCTGCACCCGACTCACCCGAACGTCGACTACGCCTACTACATCCGCGGCCTGGCGTCATTCAACCGTGACCGCGGGATTATCGAACGCTTCCTGCCGCTGGACATGACCCGCCGCGACCCGGGTGCTGCGCGCGACTCGTTCAACGACTTCGCTCAGCTGATCAATCGCTACCCCAACAGCCAATACGCCCCTGACGCCCGTGCGCGCATGGTCTATCTGCGCAACCTGCTGGCGGCCTATGACGTCAACGTCGGCCACTATTACCTCAAGCGTGGCGCCTATCTGGCCGCCGCCAACCGCGGTCGCTACATTGTCGAGAACTTCCAGCAGACACCGGCCGTGGGCGATGGCCTGGCGCTGATGGTGGCAGGCTACGACCGCCTGGCCATGTATGACTTGGCCGACAGCGCATTGCAGACCCTGCAGCTCAATTACCCCGAGCATCCGGCCCTGGTCGACGGCAAGTTCAAGCACCACGTCGAGCCGGCCGAAGCCGATCTGGACTGGCTGGAGGCGACCTCGGTTGGGGTGATCGACGCCGTGACTGCTCCGCCGCCCCGCATGGCCAAAACCCAGATGGAACGCGAGATGGAACGCCAATACCAAGACGCCGTTGACGCCCTGCCCCGCGAAATTCGCGTCGGTGGCCAGGAAGCCGGCCGCACCTTCTGGAACAAGATCACCTTCGGCCTGATCGACTAAGCTACACCCCACAAAAAAGCCCGCCACGGCGTTTGCCTTGGCGGGCTTTTTTGTGGGGCAGCTGCAAGCCTCAAGCGGCAAGTAAAAGCAGTGCGGTGTAGCTCTTGGTTTTTAGCTTGCGGCTTGTGGCTTGTGGCTGCCGGCCAACGGCCGGCTAATCCTCCATCCCCCACCCCGAAGTGATCGGATAGCGACGATCGCGACCGAAGCCGCGCTGGGTTATGCGCGCGCCCACGGCGGCCTGCCTGCGCTTGTATTCGTTCAGATCGACCAGCCGCACTACGCGTTTGACCACATCTTCATCAAAACCGGCAGCGACAATGGCGCTGGCGGACAGGTCATGCTCGATATACAGACGCAGAATCTCGTCCAGCACCGGATAAGGCGGCAGCGAGTCTTCGTCTTTCTGGTCGGGCGCCAGCTCGGCGGATGGCGGGCGATCAATGACGCGCTGCGGGATCGCCGGGCCCAACGTATTGCGGTACTCGGCCAGCCGGAATACCAGCGTTTTGGGCACATCCTTGAGCACATCAAAGCCGCCAGCCATGTCGCCGTAGAGTGTGGCGTAACCCACGGCCATCTCACTCTTGTTACCGGTGGTCAACACCAGCGCGCCGGTCTTGTTGGACAGCGCCATCAACAAAGTGCCTCGGCAGCGTGCCTGCAGGTTTTCCTCGGTGGTATCGCGCGGCAGCCCTTCAAACACCGGCTCCAGCGTTTGCATAAATGCTTCAACCATGGGGGCAATGGGCAGCACCCGGTAGTGTACGTGCATGGTGCGCGCCTGGGCTTCGGCGTCCTCCAGGCTCATGCCCGAGGTGTAGTGGTAGGGCATCATCACCGCCTCTACCCGCTCCGCGCCCAGCGCATCCACAGCAACTGCCAGAGTCAAGGCCGAGTCGATGCCGCCAGACAGCCCCAGCACCACGCCCTTGAAGCCGTTCTTGTTGACGTAGTCGCGGACACCGGTCACCAGCGCCTGATAAACACTGGCCTCCACCTCCGGCATGGCGGCCACGGCGCCTTGGCGCAGCCTTACCTGGTTCTGGTCAAAGTGCACATCCACCGGATACAGCCCCTCGGTAAACGCTTCGACCCGACAGGCGATCTGTCCGTCGGCGGTGACCGCTACCGAGCCGCCATCAAACACCAACTCATCCTGGGCACCCACCTGGTTCACGTAGACGATGGGCATACCGCCCTCCGCAGCGCGGCCGGCGAGCATGACCTCGCGCTCACGCTGCTTGTCCATATGGAACGGCGAGGCATTGAGGTTGAGCATCAGCCGGGCACCGGCGTCCCTGGCCTGCGCCATTGGCTGCGGATGCCAGATATCCTCGCAGACCGTGACAGCCACGGGCAGGCCATCGATCTCCAGCAAACAGCATTCCTCACCCTCGGTGAAGTAACGCTTTTCATCAAACACGCGGTAGTTGGGTAGTTGCTGCTTGGCGTAGGACGCCAGCATGCGCCCATCGGCAATCACTGCGGCCTTGTTGTAGCAGACATCACCCTCCTGCCAGGGGTAGCCAACCACCATGTAAATGCCCGAAACCTCTTCGCACAGGCTATCCAACGCACGACTGATGCGCGCCTGCATGCTGGAGCGCAGCAGCAGATCTTCCGGTGGATAACCACACAGCGACAGCTCGGGAAACACGATGACCCGGGCACCCAGCTCGTCGCGGGCGTGCCGGGCAGCCTCGATAATGCGCGCCAGATTCCCCGGAATATCACCCACCCGCATGTTCAGCTGGGCCATCACGATGCGCAATGTCGCCGTCATGTTGCTTCTCCTGACTCAAGATGCGGCCTATTGTCCGGCAAGCGCTGCGCACCCGCAATCGCAAGATGGCTTTGGCGAGGGCGGGCCATGGGATACACTAGCGCTTCTTGGCTCTCTGTCGAACAGGACAGCGCCCCGACTCCACTCTCGACACAAGCCTGTTTCATGGGACTGATAAAACTCGTCATTCTGGTTGCGCTGGTATGGCTGGGGCTGCGACTTTGGCGCGGCCTGCAACAGCAGCAGAACCGCTCGCGCCAGCAGCAAGAATCGCGCCCGCAGCAGCCTGCACTGATGGTGCGTTGCGCCCACTGCCAGGTGCATCTGCCCCAGAGCAGCGCGCTGCGCGCCAACGATAACTGGTACTGCTGCGCGGAGCACCGGGATGAGCACCAGCAACGCTGAGCGGATCGACTCGCAACGCCCGCGCATTCTGCGTCTGTACAACCTTTACCGGGTCATTCTGGGCTTCGGCCTGACCTTGCTGACCAGCTCGGCGCTGCGCGAAGGGGTACTGTCGGTGAGCGACGCCGACGTCTACGCCAAGGCCAGCTGGATCTATCTGTTTATCAACGTACTGATCGCACTGTCGCTGCATCGCGGTCGACGCGATCTGCACCTGTTCATCCTGGCGGTACTGGATATCGGCCTGCTGGGCGTGATCTTTTACGCGGCCGGCGGCATCGGCAGCGGCTTCGGCAACCTGCTGATCATTCCGGTCGCCATCGGCAACGTCCTGCTGCACGGGCGAATTGGCCTGTTGCTGCCGGCTCTGGCCAGTCTGGTGCTGATCTACCTGACCTTCTTCCTCAGCCTGACCCATCCGTATATCGGCCAAAGCTACCTCCAGGCCGGCGTGCTCGGTGCCATCTACTTCGCCGTTGCCATGTTCGTACAGCGAGTCAGCCGCCGCCTGCACCTGTCCGAGATACTCGCGCGCGAACAGGCCGCCAGCCTGGCCAGCATGGAGCAGCTCAACCAACTGATCATCCAGCGCATGCGCACCGGCATTCTGGTGGTCTCGGACGACCAGCGCGTGGTTACCAGCAACGAGGCCTGTGCCCAGATGCTCGGTCGCGAGCTGCCCACCGGCGCCAAACTCGAACGCATTGCACCTGAGCTGGAGCAGCGGCTGCGTCAATGGCAGCGCAACCCCTCGGTGCGCGGCACCTCCTTCCACAGCCACAGCGGCGGGGCCGAGCTGATGGCCAACTTCAAGCCGCTCGGCGACAGCAGCAAGGGCAGTATTCTGGTCTTTCTGGACGACAACACCCAGGTGGCGCAACAAGCTCAGCAGCTGAAACTGGCGTCCCTTGGCCGCCTCACCGCCAGCATCGCCCATGAAATCCGCAACCCGCTGGGTGCCATCAGCCACGCAGCCCAGTTGCTCAACGAGTCCGACCTGTTGTCGCGTCAGGACCTGCGCCTGACCGAGATCATCCAGCAGCACTCTCAGCGCATGAACCGGGTCATCGAGACCGTGCTAGAGCTGTCCCGACGCCGCCCCAGCGAGCCGCAACTGCTGGACCTGGCGCTCTGGACCTCCGCCTTTCTGCAGGACTTTCGCGCCGCACACCCGGCCACGGACAGCATCGATTGCGAGATCGAAAAAGAAGGCATTCTGACCCGTATCGACCCCAATCAGCTGACCCAAGTGGTCAACAACCTGTGCCATAACGCCTTGCGTTACAGCGGCGAGCCCGGCACGCCCCGGACCATTTACCTGCGCCTTTACCTGCACCCTGACACGCAGCTGCCCACACTGGAGGTCATCGATCACGGCCCCGGCGTTGCCAGTGAGCATGTCGGACACATCTTCGAGCCCTTCTACACGACCGAGAACAGCGGTACCGGCCTTGGCCTGTATATCTCCCGAGAACTGTGCGAAAGCAACCAGGCTCGCCTGGAGTGCGACAGTGTGGAGCCGCATGGCTGCTGCATGCGCATCACCTTCGCGCACCCCAAACGACTGGTATGATGGGCGTCCACGGACAGAAAGGAGACAGGCGCAGCCCATGACTCGACCCACGGTGCTGATCATTGACGATGAACCGGACATTCTCGAACTGCTGGAGATGACGCTGGGGCGCATGGACCTGTTGACTCGCCGCGCCAGCACGCTGGAACAGGCGCTCGCACTGCTCGAGGGCGAGACGTTTGCCCTGTGCCTGACCGACATGCGTCTGCCTGACGGCGACGGCATGGCCATCGTGCGGCATATTCAGCAGCACTGCCCAGCCACCCCCGTGGCCATGATCACCGCCTTCGGCAGCCTGGACACCGCCATCAATGCCCTCAAGGCCGGCGCCTTCGATTTTCTGACCAAGCCGGTCGACCTGACCAGACTGCGCGAGCTGGTCGCCACTGCGCTCAGGCTCAACCAGCCAAAGCCGGACAACGGCCCCGCCAGCGATGACGACCCGCTGCTGGGTATCTCCCCGCCTATCGAGCGCCTGCGCAGGCAGATCGGCAAGCTGGCGCGCAGCCAGGCGCCGCTGTATATCAGCGGTGAGTCAGGGAGCGGCAAGGAACTGGTCGCGCGGCGCATCCATGCACTGAGTCCGCGCGCAGACCAGCCCTTTGTGCCGGTCAACTGCGGTGCGATCCCATCCGAGCTGATGGAAAGCGAGTTTTTCGGCCACCGCAAGGGCAGCTTCACCGGCGCGGTCGCCGACAAGCCCGGCCTGTTTCAG
>Ga0098074_1000499_pt1 | contig 26215 bp, 41 predicted proteins | sample 32_taG_FD_75064 | JGI IMG/M metagenome (GOLD analysis project Ga0098074, IMG submission 75064) | Marine viral communities from the Gulf of Mexico - 32_GoM_OMZ_CsCl metaG | ecosystem: Environmental > Aquatic > Marine > Oceanic | place: Atlantic Ocean: Gulf of Mexico | collected 2015-07-12
AACTACATCATGTAGTATTGCTACTATCATATAGTCTTCACCTAAATGTTTTACTTGATTCATTACCCATAATGGGTGTAAGATATAAGGCTTCCCACCTTTATCTGTTTGTCCAGCATGTGCAGTAGTTGCTATTTCAATAGCTCGTCCTAACATATTCATCATGTTTGTTTTTATGGTTAATATTTAATTATTAATCACTATTAGAAGCTACTCTTTGAACTTTCTATATGTACACTCTTTACTAATTCTCAAGCATCACACTACTACATTAGCTTTTAAACTAATTTGATAGGAGCTTAACTAATAGTGATTAATAAATATTTTATTCGATTGTTAAAAAATACCTATCCATAAGACCAAACAGTGTTGTGTACATCTCAACTGTCCAGATACTATCCCATTGATAGCTGATCTATATATTAGTGTTAGTCCACTTTTTGTGGCACTTGAACTGTAGTTCTACTACATCTTATGGAAATCCGTCTTCAAAGTATATCCTCATACACATTTGTACGTTGGTAGTGACTAATCTTGTCCAGACTTATCGGTATATTATTAATTCGGTTGTTAAAAAGGAGTTAATCTTCACCTTCAATATGATTGAATACTCCTCTACAAACCAATACATTTTCAAGTTCATATATACCACATGTTATACATGCTTGTTCTTCAGTATCAAATAGATTAATTTTATTTTCATTATCTTTAAAGTAATCCATTGTATTAAGATCTATAATAAAGTATTTATCTACTGCATTTTTATTTTGATTTTTCATAGTTGATAAATTTAAAAAACAACCAAGAGGTGACGTCCTTTACTCCCGTTTTTTGTTAATTATCTCTATATGATTGATGATTGGATAAAACTTGGTTGTTGTATGATATTATTGAGACATTTTTATGGCGAATAATATCATTAATATAAATAATAGTGTTACTCCTCCCATGTTAATAGATTTATAGCATCATTGGAACAATATACATACTGTCTAATGATAGTGTTATTATTGTGGCATATACATAGTCTAACCATGTATCACCTTTAAAGTTTGGTATTATTGATAATGTAATCATAATTGATAAGTTTTAATTAATAAAATAAAAGCTCCAACAGTCTGCTAGAGCTTTTATACCTACAACTACTCTTCAGCGTGTTACATCTATCTATCGTTGGTCGAGCCTAAGATATGATGTGTTATAGGATTAGTATTTTATTCGGTTGTTAAAAGGGGGTTAATCTCTTATTTCTTTACCACATCTAAGACATACATGATTATAAAATACTGTATATGTTTTAGTATAATATATGTCAGCTTCTGTATACCATTTATGTCCAAATATTCTACATATTAGTTTTTTCATAATTGATAAGTTTAAAGTTAAATAAGTTAGTATTTACAAAGAACTCTTACAAGGTTGCTATCCTTCGGCTTATCTAATAAAAGGTACAGTCTAAAAAGTTTGAAGGTAATTACTCCTTCTTCACGCACCACTGAAATATTTATTTTTATTTACCAGCATTGGATAAGAGTTCTTTAATTGTTTTTTTGAATAACAATAGCTTCTGGAGTTTTATCTATTGATTTAATATCTCCAGCATAATGTGTTACTGTTACTTGATATAATATTGAATTGTTTAATTCATATTTATACTCAACACCACAACAACCACATGAATTAAAGTGACAGTATGATTCATTGTTTATCATATGAATTGCTTCAATAGGTGATAGTTTTTCCATGATTGATAGGTTTAAAATTAAAATGATAGTCTTCTGTTCCAAGGTGACTATCAACCCGATTGCCCAGAAGGGTCAATTTGGACTATGAGTAAACATAGCGTGTGTCACCACATCTTACTTCGGCTCTATGGCACGCACCTCTCGTTGTACCTAAGAGAATCGAACTCTTATAATACCATTGGTATAATATGTATTAGCTATTAATATTACTATTGATTAGTTTTTAATCAAGATACAAACAACCCAGAAATAGGCTGTTTGTTTATTAGTAATCACATTTCTGTTACCAAGTATGTGATAAAACTCTGATTCTTAGTCAATTACCTCAAATACCTTAAGCATTTGGGTTGATAATGTTATCAAGAGTTGTAAGAACACCATCAACAATAATAAAATGTCTCTTCATGATTGATAGATTGATTGGTTAATAAATATATGATTGGTAAATGTATTTGATTTTATTATTCGTTAGTGCAACGAAAAAGAATAAAACCACAACACACACTCCCGTGTGCTGTGGTTCAGTGCTACTTCTTGAAAGGAGAAGCAGTGATTTCGCCAGAGCTGAATGCAAGCTTCAGTCTAGTTTCACCCTCTGCGTTCTGCGTCTCAACAACGACCATTGTATCCAATGGTAAGTCTGTGATGTGCTGACCAGCACTAACTTTCTTACCAGCTTCAACACCAAAGTAGATGTTTTCTGCTTCACCATCATCATTGATGAATGTGATGTATGGATAATCGTTCTTGTTTAGACGAACAACGCTTTGCGCTTCAATCTTTCTTTCTGCATAGAATTTCTCTAATGATTGCATATAGATAAGTTTTAAATTAAACATAGCGGCGTGGTTACCCCACGCCAAAATTTAGTGGGGGTTATTTATTAGGTAGAACACACATTCGTTAATTTTCATCATTTTAAAAATTAAAAAAAAAATAAAAAATTTAATTTGTTCAAGATATTAAACGGATCTTATTATTTTGTTTAAAATAGTGAACATTATTGATTTATTATAGAATACGCCCCACCCATCAGGAAAGCGTAAAAATAACCAGTATGAAACAAGATAGAAATGAGTGGGGGCTGCACTAGAATAAGTGCATAGAAAACAGAACAGTTTAAAAAGAACTAATTTTAAAAACTTCTACAGGGGTTTCTCTTTAAAACTCTTACCCCAGAAAAGTAAACAAGTATACTATAGTAGACTAGTCTTGCACAAAGCTAGTACTTTAATTTCAGATAAGCAAGTATTTGGATAAGTTTTTTTTAATCTTTACTTTTGCTGTAGTTTAAACTAAATAAAATAATATATTATGGGAATTGTTAAAAAACAACAACTAAAAGAAACCTTGGGTACAGATAAGCTGGATTATGTACTAGTTACTGAAAAGGGATCTGATGAACTTAAAAGAATTAATAAGACTACTTTTGATTCAGCATATGATAATAGTAGTACTTCACAATCAGAACTTACTCTTACTCCAAAAGGGTCAGTTACACAAGCTACTAATATAGGTACAGATGTTACTCTTAATTCTAGACAAGGTAAGATTACTACTGTAAGTAATCCAAATATTGCTGCTGGAGCAGGAGCTTTATTTGAAATGAATAACTCTGAAATTGGTGCAGATTCTATTGTATTGTTTACAGAACATATGACAGGTACATGGACAGGTGGAGATAGAAACTTATCTTTTGCATATCAGTCTTATGCTGGAGGATGTTCTATATCTATTGTGAATAATCACGCAACTACAACACTCTCAGATGATATTGTATTTCATTTTGTAGTATTATAATAGGAATTGTTTGTAGGTATAATATTTTTTATTATATTTGTCTCTGAAGAATTGAGAGATGAGAAATAGAATAAATGTACCCATTCCAATTAAAGGTAAGCAGAAGCTCTACAGAGCTTATGTAGAGTTACTGCAACCTTTATTGAAGATTAGAAAACGAGAGGCTGATGTATATGCTTATCTTCTATATCTAAATAATGAGAAGAAAAATCTACCAGATAATGATAGGTTTGATCTAATATTTAGTACTAAGTATAGAAATGTTATTACTGAAGAATTAGGTATAGCTAAGAGTGTGCTTCAGAATTGTTTTTCTGAGTTGAGAAAGAATAGTCTTATAGTAAATAACCAGATACCAGAAGGTCATCAGGTATTTATAGACGAGAATACATTAGATATAACTTTTAAACTAAAGATAGATAACAATGAGTAATTACATAGTAAGTGGTAAATGGATAATACTTAATTATATTGCTAAGAATGTAGAAGTAGATGACAATGAAGATAAGTATGTACTAGAATCAAAGCTTAATGAAGCTGATACTGTAGTTATGAAGAAAAGATTACTTAGAAAGAATATCTATGCAGTTAATGATACTAGGGAAGAGACTAAAGATACTTTTGATAGAGATGATGTATATATGTTATGTTCTTATGATTATGGAGATATACATGTAATACTTACTGATGAAGAGGTAGTTAGTATATTAGATTATGTAGGCCCAGAGAAATGATAGAAACAATGAGCTATGAAAAAAGTGGCTTTACAGTTGAAGAGTATGTAAATAAGTTAATATGGTTAGAAGAAGTCTCAATGAATATGAAAAGTCAGGGTATGGGATGGTTAGTATGGCGTACTCATTTTGATGGAGAGACTTTTACTATAGTAGTAACACATATAGCAGAATGAATTTTAGATTACAGGAAATAATAACTAAAGTAGCTAAAGAGAATGGTATTAGCTTTGAACAAGCTAAACATATCTTTGAATCTCAGTTTAAATGTACTAGGGAGATAATGAAAGAAGGAGTACATGATAATCCAGATACTTTTAAGAATGTTAATCTAATTAATCTAGGTAAGATATATTGTAAAAAAGGAGTAATAAAAAGAATGATAGCAACTAAAAATAGTAAGAAATGAAATGGCTAGAAAAAATAGTAAGAAAGATTGTAAACGAAGAAAGAAAAGAACGAGCTATACAAAAAGAAAGACTTCAGAAAGAGTACAACAAAAAAGTAAAGGATAGTACTTATGTTTTAGATTTTGATGGTATTACTACTAGGTATGATCTTATTGAAGTTTTAAGATTGCTTGACAATAATGGAATGAAGTTTATATTAACAGAAGAAGAAGTAACTAAATTTGAATCAGTAATTAAGAAGAAAACATGAATAAGAAAGAGGCACTAAACTTAAAGGTAGATGAAGAGATACTTACAAATGATGAGTATGGATATCAATATTCTAACTATAAGATTAAAACTGAAGAAGATAATATAGTGGAGTGTAAGTTAATACATTCACTTATAAATAAGAGATTTCCAGATGAAACATTTCTAGAATATCAAATTAGAAGGCATCATATTAAGAGGTACCAGAAGACTAGAGGCAGAATGGTATGGTTCTCAAAGAATACTGAGGCTATTGCTAACTATAAGATAGCGAGAGGAATGGTTAAAGCAGCAGCAGATATGGAAATATCTGAAGAAGTAATGGCTAAAGGTATGGAAAACTTAGAGACTGCAGAAAAATTAGCAAGGTATTCTAATGTAGGTACTTATAATAAGAAAGAAGTTGAAGAAGCTGTTAGACTACAACAAGAACAAAAAGAAAAAGAGGATAATGAAATTAAAACAGACATTAGCGAGTGAGCCTTATACTGATTTAGAAACTTTAGAGAAAAGTATAGTATATAAAATATCTGAAAGTTTTGATAATGTCAGTGAATTAGAATTTGATGTAGAATTTACTATAGAAGAATTTAATAAATTTCAACATGATGTACAGAAATATCTTATGGTGGATGCTACCTTTAATATTAACAATGTAAATGCTAAATATACAACATTAACATTTCATGGAGCTAAAGTAAATGTATATGCAAATAGGTGATAAAATAACACAAGAAGAATTTGATAAACTTCGTAAAGACTATAAGGAGTGCAGATTTGGTGGAAGCTATTACATCTTGGATAATGATTTGAGATTTGATAAAACTGAAGATGGAATGTTAGAGTTAACCTCAACATTTGAACAAAGGGTTAAAGACCAGGAAACAGGTCATCCTACAATACATAGAAAAGAAAGTAAATATTTTAAGAGTTATTATGACAAGAGGCAGATCTAAACTAAGAATAATAAATAAGTTTACCAAAGCTACTCTAACTTGGAAGTATACATCATTAGAAGAATTGTATACATTTCTTAACCAGAGAATAGAAGCAGGTAAAACTACAGTCATAATGACACAAGCAGATTACGATTCATTTAGTGATGACCTTGATTATGCTGATGGAGAAAATGAAAGTTACTTTGCTAACTTCTTTAGACCCACAACAGATCAAACTAACAAGTGTACATTAGAATGGGTATTTGCAGGTAAGCTATTATTTAAAATAAAAATTAAAAACTAAATAAAAATGAGTGAGACGAAAAAACCAGAAATTATTTCTGACAAAGCTGAAAAGACAGAAGCAGCTAACATCTTAAAGGAGGGACAAAAACAACAGATTGCAGCAGGTAATGACAATGTTGGAGTATCAGTTGATGAATGCCCAGTAGTACCAATAGGTAATTCTATATGGTTAAAGTGGAATGTGAAAAAGACTTCTATCATTATGGAGCAGACACCTATTGCATTTGAAGAACCATACTTTGAAGTAATTGGTCACGGTGCAGCCGTTAAATCTGTAAGTATTGGTGATAAGCTATATCTTAAAGATGGATACCAAGACCAGATGGGTTCTGGTATTGATGAACGTGCTTATGTAGAATATACTAAAAAGTATGAGAAGATGCCTGGTGTTGTAAAAGACGCTAAGAAGAAAGCTTGGGATGAAGCTTTTAAATGGCATATTATTTATGAATCTATTATCTTAGGTAAATACAAAGAGTAATGAATTTATTTGAGATAGATACTAAAGACTATAGTTTGAGAGTAGACCCCCTAGCGTGGGGTCTTTCTCCATTTAAAGCTATAGCTAAGAGAGATAAAACTAAACACAAAGCCAATGCAATCAAAGAAATGCTTTTTGTTTATCTATACTGTGATATACGTTCTGATTATATGTATATACTTGATGATGACGAAAGGATAACTGAAATCAAAAAAGATATAGAATTACCAGAAGATTGGGTATACGATAAAGTCATTAAAGAAGCTGTAGATTTCTATAAAGAAAGGTCTACTACTTTATTACAGGAACTTTATAGATCTGCAGAAAAAGCTGTAGGTACAGTTAGAAAATTCTTAGAAAGAGATGACCTTCTTAATACACTAGACCAACATGGTAAACCTGTATATAAACCAGCAGATATTACTAGAGCTTTAAAAGATGTGAAAACCATTATGCAAGACCTTAAAGCCGCAGAAAAAGAAGTAATTAAAGAGAAGAAAGAAACTGAGGGTAGAATGAAGGGTTCTAAAAAGATGGGTATGTTTGAAGAGGGTCTAAAAATATAATGGAGTTTACATTTAATAAATATCAAACTGAACTAACTGCAGAACTACTTGAACAATTACCTGCAGATATTGTTGAAAGTCTTATAGAATATATAGACTCTGTGCCTATGATTGCTTCTTTAGTATCAGAGCATAGAGAAACTATTACAGCTAGAGAACTAAATGAAAAAACTGGTAAAAGGGTAATAGATATAACTAACCCACACATCTTAGAAGATATGGACTACTTTAGAGAAAGAGCCATATTCTTTGAAACTCATGGTAGATATACCAATATAACACCTAATCCCAATCCCAAATCAGAGTATGCTTTATTCTGGAAAGAAGAACTTAAAAGATGTAAACATGGTCTAGTTAGAGAATCTGATGGTGAATGGATACCTGGTTACTTATACTTCTACTGGAACTACTCACCAATATGGTTAGTTGAAAAAGATGTAGAAGATCTTACTTTAGAAGAATGGTTATACAAGATACTTAACCCTAAAGCTAAAGATGCAAAAACTAAACAAAAAGGGGAAAGAAAGAGAAAGTTTCCTAAACCATGGTTAGGTGATTATTTATACTACCACTATATAGACCAAGCTAGAGAGAAAGGTAAACATGGTAAACTACTTAAAACAAGGGGGGTAGGTTTCTCATTTAAGATGGGTAGTATTTCTCCATGTAATATGTATACATTACCAGGGTCTGGTAACCCTAACTTTCACCTAGCATCTGAAAAAACATTCCTAGAAGGTGATAAAGGTATATGGGGTAAGGTAGTAGATAATCTAGATTGGATTGCAGAAAATACCCCATGGCCTAGATTGAGATTAGCTAATAAACTAAGTGATATGGAAATACAGCTTGGTTTTCAAGATGAGTACGGTTCAAGAAAAGGTCTACTTTCATCTGTATTTGGAATCTCACTTAAAGATAACCCAGATAAAGCAAGGGGTATTCGTGGACCATTGATTCATTATGAAGAAGATGGTCTTTTCCCTAATCTAGAAAAAGCTTGGGGGGTAAACCGTAAAGCAGTAGAAGATGGTGATGTATCATTTGGTTTCATGCTTGCAGGTGGTACAGGGGGTACAGAAGGGGCCAGCTTTGAAGGTTCAGAAAAACTATTCTACAACCCAGATGCATATAACATTTATTCAGTACCTAATGTATATGATAAAAATGCTAATGGTGAATGTGGCTTTTTCTGGGGGGCTTATATCAATAGAAATGGTTGTTACTGTGAAGAAACAGGTGAACCAGATGTTATAAAGGCACTACTAGAAATACTAGTAGATAGAAAATTAGTAAGAGAGAATAGTACTGACCCTAAAGCTATTACTCAAAGAATGGCTGAAGAACCTATTGTACCACAGGAAGCTGTAATGAGAACTACTGGTACACTGTTCCCAGTATACGAACTTAAACAAAGATATGCTGAAGTTAAAGTAAATAGTTCATTAATTAATGCATCATGGAAGGGTAAGATGGTAGTTAATGGTCAAGCTATAAAACATGTTACAGGTCATAATGTAAATATAATTTCTAAGTTTCCACATACAGAACAAATGCCTGGTGGTATTGAAATATTTGAACACCCAATTACAGACAGTGATGGACAAATACCTAGATTCAGATACATTGCAGGGTGTGACCCCGTTGATGATGACGGTTCTGGAACTAACTCACTACTCTCAACATTTATCATGAATACCCTTACTGGAGATATTGTTGCAGAATATACAGGTAGACCACAGATTACTGAAGAATACTTTGAACAACAAAGGTTACTACTTAAGTACTATAATGCTACCATGAACTATGAGAACAATAAGAAGGGGCTATATACATACTACAGAAACATGAACTCTCTAGGGTTCTTATGTGAGACACCAGAGATACTTAGAGATACAATGAATGTTACTATTAATAAGATAGGTAACAAGAGATTTGGTACACCAGCTAGTAAAGCAGTTAATGTATATGCTTTAAATCTAGTTAAGAAGTGGTTACTATCTCCAGCTCTACATCAACCAGAAGATGCTGAAGAACCAGTACTGAATCTACATAGAATACGTTCACTACCTTTACTAGAAGAATTAATTGCATGGCATCCAGATGGTAACTTTGACCGTGTATCTAGTTTAGGTATGCTTATGATCTATAGAGAAGATATTTATAAGATATTAGATTATAGAAAAGAAGATAAAGAATTAGGTGTTTCTGGAAACCCTTTTTGGTTCCAACAATTCGGAACTAAAAATAACAGCTATATGGTAGACAAAATAAAACGTATGAAATTTTGATATTTATAGTATTTTTACAAAATGTAATATATTTTTTAAACAATGAGTACAAACTTAAAATATAATAAAAAGTTTCCTAAACAGAAATTACCTAATTCTAAGAAGACTAAGAAATGGTATGAAGAGTGTGTAGAGGCTGCTGAAGATTTAGCACTGTTTAGAGATCCTATGATTAGACAGTCATATATTAATAAACAAATTAATTATGACCTATATAATGATATTCTAGATACAAAAGATATCGAAAGAGCGTGTAACCCTTATGGGTTTGATTCAGATTCTTTTCCTGCTAAAATGCAAAACTACCCATTAGTTATACCTAAGATAGATGTACTAATAGGTGAAGAAAGAAAAAGAAGATTCGACTATCAAATTAGAGTACTCAATGATGAAGCTATTTCTGCTAAAGAACGTGCTAAAAAAGAAGAGTATAAAAAATTTATTACATCTCAAGTTACTAAAGAAAACATAGATCGTGATGAACTTAAAAAAGAAGTAGATAACTTCAAAGAGTACATGAACTATGAATGGCAAGACCAAGTAGAAAGACGAGCTAGACACATACTAAACTATTTATTCCAAACCAGAAACCTTAAAGAAATGTTTTCTAAAGGTTTTGAAGATGTACTTATTGCTGGTGAAGAAATATATTGTGTAGACATTGAAAATGGTAACCCTGTAGTTAGAAAAGTAAATACCCTAAACTTACATACTATTCGTTCAGGTGAATCACCTTGGATTGATGATGCAGATATTATTATAGAAGATGGGTATTTTTCTGAAGGTCAAATATTAGATAAATATTATAGTGATTTAACTGACAAACAAGTTAAATTAATTGATGACCAGTTCTCCTACGAAGGTGGGGATAATATGGTATCTATTGGTGACAAAGAAGAAGATATTGTTTGGGATGGTATTCTTAATCTTGAAAGAGATATTAGAAGTCAATTTGGTTCTGCTTATGATACAGACGGTAACATTAGAGTTATGCGTGTTGTATGGAAGACTAAAAGAAAAGTAGGTATCTTAACTTATTTTGATGATGATAATAATAAGTTTGAAAAGATTGTAGATGAAAGATATAAACCAGGATTAACAGACCAGATTAAATGGGTATGGATTTCTGAATGGTTAGAAGCTACTAGAATTGGTGGTGGTGGAATGGGTGAAAATGATAAGAAAGCCATTTACATCAAAATGCAGAAACGACCTATCCAATTCAGAAGCATACACAATATATCACAATGTCACTCCGGATATGTAGGTTTAGCATACAACACTAATGTATCTAAATCTAAATCTTTAATGGATAGAATGAAACCTTACCAATACTTATACAATGTATTTATGTATAGAACAGAGTTAGCCTTTGCTAGAGCTAAAGGTAAAATTGGTAAAATATCTTTATCTAAAATGCCAGATGGTTGGGAACCAAAGATGTGGTTACAATATGCTGAAATTAATGGGTGGTTAATTGAAGATGACTTTAATGAAGTACAGAAAGGGCCAGCTACAGGTAAATTAGCAGGTCAAATGTCAGGAGCTTCCTCTGCTATAGATTTAGAAATGGGTAGCTATATTCAACAACATATACTAATGCTCCAATTCTTAGAAGAACAACTTGGTCAGATTGCTGGTATTACTAGACAACGTGAAGGTCAAATGGAGAATAGAGAAACTGTTAGAGGTGTTGAAAGATCTATATCTCAATCTAATATAATTACTGAGAAGTACTTTAGCTTGCATGATATGGTTAAAACTAAAGTTTTGACTATGTTATTAGAAACAGCTAAAGTTGCATGGAAAGGTAAGAAACAAGTTCTGTCTTATGTAACAGACGACCTTACAGATCAAACATTTACTATTGAAGCTGATGACCCAGTATTAGATTGTGATGCAGGAGTAATACTTACATCTGGACATAACGATATAGAACTAATGCAGTCTCTAAAAGAATTTGCACATGCAGGACTTCAAAACGATAAGATATCATTTAAAGAAATTATTGATATCTATATGAATCCTTCTATTACTGCTACTAGAAGAAGACTTGAACAAGCTGAAGTTAAACAGAAACAAGAACAACAAAAACAACAAGAGCAAGCTGAACGAATTAATCAGCAAAATATCCAAGCTGCAAAAGAAGCTCAAGAAGCTAATCAAAACTTCGAGATGTCTAAGATAGATAAGGAGTATACTTATAAAATGCAGATAGAAAATATGAAAGCTCAAGCTAAATTTGTTAGTGATAGAGATGCTGATAATGATGGTATTATTGATGAGATAGAACTTGAAAGAGAAGCTACCAAGTCTAATATAGCTAAGTTAAAAGCTGAAAGTGATAAGTTAATGCTTCAGTCTAAATTAGATCATGAATCTAAAGAAAACGAGAAGGATAGAAAACACCAAAAAGAAGTAGAAAGAATAAAAGCAAGTGCTAAACCTAAAAATACTACTACTAAGTAATAGCTATACATAACGCTTAAACGTAATATTTTTTGTTAGCCTTTATAATATTTATTATTATTTTTGAACAAATTAAATACTTAAACAATGAGTAAAGACGGAGACAATTTGTTTGGGGACTTTGATTTCAACTTAGAAGAAGCTGTAATCAATACTGGAGAAAGTACTCCCCCAACACAGACGAAAGAAGAAACAACAGTAGATACACAAGAAGAAGAAATAGTATCAACGTCTACTGATGAAACCCAAAACCAACCTAACGAGGATGGTTTAGTTGATACAGATTTATTTGTGAAAACCTCTGACACCAACGAGACTGATAATAAGACCACTTCTTCCACTACAGAAGATGACAGTAGTGGTTCTTCTTCGTCTCCTCTTTCTTCTGGTCTTGTTTCAGCTCTCGGTGCAGAGGGCTTCATTAACGTGACTGAAGAAGAATTAGAAGGTGTTGAAGATGTTGCTCAATTCTTACGTGATAAGTTAAATGAATCTATTAACGAAAAAGTTAAAGGTGGTTTAACTGAAAAACAACAAAAAGCGTTAGAAGCATTTGAAAAAGGAGTTCCTATTGAGAATTATGTAAATTCCAACGCTAGAGAAGAGTCTTATACACAAATAAGTAATGAACAGATTGAACAAAGAGTTGACTGGCAACAAGAACTAGTTAGGAGAATGTTAATCCAAACTGGTTTCTCAGAAGAAGATGCTGCAGATACTATTAACACCTATAAAGAAGTAGGTGGAGATAAACTAAAAACTAAAGCAATTGAAGCCAGAGACAAACTTATTAAATATGAGCAGGCTTATAAACTTCAATTAGAAGAACAGGCTGAAGCTCAAATGAAATCTTTAGAAGAAGAAAGACAGAATAAGTTAAAATCAACTGAGGAATTTATCAACTCTAAAAATGAAATTATAACTGGTATTCCACTTACTGATACAGTAAAGAAAAACATTTATAATACCATGACTACACCAGTAGGTGAAATTGATGGTGCTAAAGTAAATGCTATTGGTAAGTTAAGAGCAGAAAACCCAGAAAAGTTTGATATGATGATTGCATATTATTACAACTTGGGAATGTTTAATGAAATACCAGATTTTAGTAAAATAAGAAAAGCTGCAGATGCAAAAGCTGCAAGTGGACTTAACGAACTGCTTAAAGAAGGTACAGGATTCTTAAAATCTGATAAACCTAAAAATGGTGGAGGTAATAAGTCAGGTTCATTTGATGATGCACTTAACAGCTTTTTAGATTAAATTGTAAATTATATAAAAACAAATAAAAATGCCAAAGATTAGTAACCTTCAAATGACAGAAGCTAAGTCATGGGCAGGTCTTACAGATAAGAACCACTTAGGTTCTATCTTTGCTACTAAGCCTCAAGCTGCTAGTAAGCTAATGACTAGAATTGCTCAAACAAACTTCGGTCTGGATTTAGATTCATTCTTGGATCAATTTACACCAAAGTACTTAGAAACTGATGATGATTTTACTTGGGACTTAGTAGGTTCTGGTAAAAAGAATGTACCTCTAGTAGAAGCTAGAATTAATGGTACTGCTATTACTGCTGCTTCAGAAGCAGGTAAAGCATTCACAGAATTTGAATTGGTTTTCCCAGAGCAATGGTTTACTGACGAACACGTTATTGTAGGTCACAAAAATGAGAGATACCAAATGCAAATTCAAGATAACCCAACTCCAGATGGAACTAACTGGGTTTATCGAGTTAAACTATTAACTGGTGACGAAGATCTATTTGTACCTTATGAAGAACTTACTGCAGGTAAGAGATTCTCAAAAGACTTCTCTTTAGTTGAGCAAACATTGTCGAAAAAAGGTGGTGGGATTAACTTCACATCTCCATTCACAATGAGAAATGCATTTACTATGATTAGAATGGAGCATACTACTCCTGGTAACATGATTAACAGACCACTTGCATTCCCTTGGTTGGGTGATGATGGTCAACAATATGCTACTTGGACACAGTATGAAGATTTTGAATTTGAAAAACAATTCAGAATGGAAAAGAACAGATTGATGATGTTCTCTCGTTCAAATAGAAAAGATGACGGTACTTATCAAAATACTGGTAAGTCTGGACACATTAAGAAACAAGGTGCTGGTCTTAGACAACAAATGGAGTCTGCTAACACTGTTGCTTATAACGCATTTAACATTGATTTCTTACTTGACGTATTAGTTGAACTTTCTGAGGGGAAACTACCTACTGATAAGAGAGAATTTGTAATGTTAACTGGTGAGCGTGGTGCTATTCAGTTCCATAAAGCTATTGAGAACTATTCTCAATTGTTTACTCCAGCTAGAGATGATGAAAGAATTTACACTACTTCAAAAGATGGAGTTAAGAAACCTATGGGTTACGGTGGACAATTCGTTGAGTACATGGGGCCTCAAAACATCAGAGTTACTGTAGCTACTCATTCATTGTATGATGATAGAGAGAGAAATAAAGAACTTCACCCTTCTGGTGGTGTTGCTGAATCTTACAGATACGATATCATGGACGTTGGTACTTCAGATGGAGAACCTAACATCAGAAAAGTATATGTTAAAGGGTCAGACGATATCATGGGTTACGAACCAGGTTTGAGAAATCCTTGGTCTGCTAACGGTGAAAGAAGTCTTATGGCTCACTCAACTGATGGGTATACTGTACACAGAGCTACATGTTGTGGTATTATGGTGAAAGATCCATCTAGAACTGCAACTTTGTTACCGAATATTCTTGTGTAATAAATAAAAAAGTTAGTTAGGGGATACTGTTCTCTAACTAACTTTATTTAACTTTAATAAATAAAAATGGAAGAAAGAGAAGAAGAAGTGAAAACTGTAAAGGTAATTGACGCTAACGAAGGTGAATTTAAATTACCTAACAAAAAAGTAAAGGTTGTACCTGTCCGTAGAAAAGGAGCATGGTTACCACCTGCACATGAAGCTTCCCATGTATTTGGAAGTGCTAGAAAAAGATACGCTCCACCGTTAGCTGGTAAGCAAAGAATTGCTAACCCACTAACACCAGCAGAGCAAAAGTTCTTTGAAAGAGTTTTAGATGAAGATCTAAACCCGTTTAAAAAGTTCGATAAGAACTATTGGGCGGATTATTATGTTTCTCTTGGAAATGAGGTACTAATATTAGATTTATCAGACCCAGAAGACTATATTAAATATAAAGTTCTTCTAATGAATACAGAGCAAATTGCTCCATCTGGTAGATTAAAGTATAGTAAAGCTACAATCAAATACTTCATTGATGATATTGATTACGAAGAGAGAAGCAAATACAAGTCAGTTACAGCTAATACTGAAGCTTACAAACATTTAGGTAAGTTAGAAGATAGAGGTAAAGTTGCAATGGTAGACTTTTTAAAAGTTTATTATAGCAACAAGCCAGGTAAGAGAGCTGACTATAGTATGAGTATACAAAAAATATCTACAGAACTAGGTAATATTATAGATGAAGACGTAGACGGATTCTTACAAATTGCTGGTGACGCAGAATACGATAATAGAGTATTTATCTCCAAGGCTTTATCATGTAGAGCTATCTCTAAAGATCATAGTATTTACTCTTTACCTAATGGTGAGATTATTGCTAAATCTGAAGATGAGTTAATTGCATGGTTAAAAGATGGGATTAATGATGAATACCGACTTCAAATTCAAGCGAGAATTGAAGAAACTGATAAATAACTATGACAGCAAATGAAATGGCGAATGAGTTTGAAGTCTTATATGATAAGATTACAAACAATGACGCTCCAGGATATGAAGACTCTGAAATTTCTTTGATTTTAAACAAAGCACAAGAAAGATTCTTTTTAAAAGGTTATTCTGGTACTAATAAGCTGAAAGAAGCATTAGAAGAAACTGAGAAGAGTAGAAAAGATTTTAGTGAGTTAATTAGTAATACTGAACTTACTACAGCTTCTACTACTCAAACAGGTTCTCTACCTAATGGTACTTTCTATGATTTGCCAACTAACTTTTTATATGCTATCAAAGAAGAGGTCACAGTTAGTTCAGAAGATGAATGTATAAATGGTAATAGAATCAAAGTTAAACCAATTACTCATGACGAGTATGTAGTTAACATTGAAAACCCATTTAAACAACCATATGAAGAATTAGCATGGAGACTAGATTATAGTAGAGTTACTGATAACACTGATCCTAAACGTCATGAAATCATAACTGATGGTAATTACACTGTAACTACTTATCATTTAAGATACCTAAGACAATTACCAGATATAGTGGTTGATAGAACTACTACTACAAACCAAGTGAATTGTATACTAAATGAAATAACACATAGAAGATTGTTAGACATTGCAGTAGAAATTGCACTTGAGATTACAGTAGACCAGCGATTACAAACTAATCTACTACTTAATCAGACAAACGAGTAAAACATAAATTAAATTATATTGTTAAATTAAACTACATTAAACATGTACACACAAAGAAACGTAGGATATCTACATATTGGTGCTGATGTAACTGGATGGTCAGATAAAGCAACTCACCCACAAGATCTATTAACAGGTGAGATTGGAATTTTCAAACCAGACGGTACTGAAATGACTGAAGCATTAGCTGCTACAGAGAACGATTTCGTTATCTACACTAGACAAGCTGATGGTAAATTAGTAGTATCTCCTGTGATTAACAAGAACCATATTACTAAATGTATCAAAACTGACTATGCTGCAGCGACTGCTCAAGTAGACTTTATTGGATACAATGGAACAACTGGTTCTATCGAAGCTATTAACGATAACTTGTATAAAGTTCATATCTATGTACAAGAGTTGTTAAGATCTAACTCTGATGGTAGAAAAGTTAAGCATGGTTCTTACCTATCTGACTCATCTGCAACTCAAGCTGAAGTTGCTATTGGTCTTGCTGGTAACCTAGTAAATAACTTTGTTAGAGAAGATGAGAAGTTTATGACTTTCAAAGCTATTTGTAATGTAGCTGCTTCTGCTACTAATGATATGACAAATGCTGTTACAGCAACTAATGGGTCAAAAGTTCTTTCAGTAGCCACAGCACTTACTTATAATGGTACTTCTGGTACTCTAGTTGTTGGAGATTATATTAGATTTGCTCCAAGCACTGCAGCAACAGATTTAACTACTGATGATGCTACTACTAGAGCATACGAAGTATATGAAGTTAAAGAAATCTCTGGTTTATTTGTAACTTTGGATAGACCTTTTACAGGGGTATCTGAGCTTTACGAAGATGCTGATGATGCTTGTCAAGTTATCCCTGCTGCAACAGGTGCTGCTGCTGATTGGGGTGTTGTAATGACAGGAGCTACACTATCTGCTGATCCTGGAAAATTCAACTATTCAGTTACACTTTGGGATACTCAATTGGTTGATTTCGGTACTACTACTGAAAACTTCAAATCAACTGCTGCTTCTAAAGGAACTAACCACCCAACTCAAATTGCTGAGATGGAATGGTTCTTCCAAGGTAACGAAGGTGAATATCACAGAGAAGGATTTAAATTCTTATTCTCGCCTAGAGCTAATGCTGTAGCTTCTCCAACTGGAGGTGGGTATGACGTAATTGCAATTACTGTTGATGCTTCACATGTGACTTCATTCTCGAATAATGTGTCACCATACGTGGTTTACCTATGTGTACCTTCTACAGCAACTTCTGCGAATTACGCATTAGCTGCAACAGGAGATGATTTCACTGATGTACTAGAAGTTCTTGCTTTTGGTGCTGCTGGTGGTGAATTAGCTCTTGTATAATAGCTATACAGAATGACATAGAGAGTACCCCCTAATTGTGGGGGTATTCTTTTTTTCATTATTTTTGTTAAAATAGAATATTATGGCTTTTTCCCCAACATTAGAAATGTGTCAAATAACTTGTAGTAAAATCAGATTTACTGATACTACTGGTCTATACCACGCTAGTAATAATACAGGGGGGTGGTTAGGCCCTAATATAAACGCTGAAGATGTTACTGCAGCTACAATTGTAATAACAGACAGTGACGGTGATACAGAATTTACATATGATGTATTATCTCAAATTCCAGATCCTGTATCTGGAGATATAACTTACACAGATTATTCATACGCTTTAGCTGATGGTACTTGGACAGTAACTTATACAATTACCACATCTACAGATATTTATACACATAGTCAAACTGTTATTACTACATGTAATTTTGAATGTTGTATAAGTAAGCAGTTAGCTAAAATAGCTAAAGCAGTTTGTGAAAACCCCTGCAATACTTCTTTGATAGACGATTTCTTAGTTATTGAGGGTATGCTATTTGCTTATAAAGCAGCAGGTATGTGTGAAAAAGTTAAAACTGAAATGGAAAAAAGGTTACAGAGATTCTGTGACTATCAATGTGATTGTTAATTATGGGATGTTCAACTTGTGACGATAATAAAATACCTTTATCATTAGCCACTGGGTCTGATGGTAGAAGTGTATATATAGCTTTTGCTTCTGATAATGTTGGAAGTAATTTTTCATATACTCCTAGTGATACACTAGAGTATGTTTCTTTTGTGAGTAAAATAGGTTCGAGTGTTACTCAAGCTGAATTTACTACTTGGGTTAAGTATCATGGTGAAGATGGTACCAATGGTACTAATGGAATTTCAGTAACTAGTGCTACTATTAATGACGAAGGTGAACTAGTATTAACAATGAGTGATGCTAGTACTATTAATGCTGGTTCAGTTACTTGTTGTGATCTTACTTGGAGGCCACTAACCTTAATAAATGGTTGGGATTCTCAAGATGCTACTTTAAAAACTAAAGCTGAGTACGTTATAGATGGTATGGGCTTTATTCATTTTAGAGGTACTTTAAATGATGCTGCTGCAACTTCTGCAACCTTTGCTCAAACAGCTATTACAGGATTAACCCAAAATTTATTCTCTTCTATTAGTGATACTTCTACAGCAAGTTCGCATTCTAGTTTTGAATTAAACTATGCTACAGCAGGGTTGAAAATAAATAATTACGGGAGTGGTGGTACTACATATTGGATATTAGATTCAATCCCACCAATATTAGTTAGATAATGACAACTGATCTAGATAAACAGAAAATAGTAACAACTTACCAATGTAAGTTAGCATGTCTTGGTGAAACCATAGCTACTAAGTTAGGTAAGTATAAAGACTGTGATCTAGCTAATGAAATAAGAGATTTAAAATACGCTAGAGCATTGCTCTATAGAATTACCTCATATGATACATCTGCAGGTGATGATGATACAAATGAAGAAGTAAATGGTTTAACGAAAGAGGAGATTTGCCAAATGCTAAATTCGCTTTATTGCACTTTAGATAAATATTGTGATTGTTAAATAAATAAAATAAAAAATGGGAGTAACAGTTTTTGAAGTGAGTGGTGCCATGACATTGAACAGTGTTAAACTGAACAGTGGTAACATCAATCCTTCTGGTACAAAAAAATACATTCTAGACGGTGATGAAGATACCTACATCACTTCTGGTGCTGATGATGACATCAGTATTTATATTTCTGGTTCTGAAGATTTTTCTTTTGAAGCAGATAAATTCGTAGTAGAAACAGGTAGTGAAATTCAAGCAGCTTCTGCAATTGTAGTAAGTGGGCCAGGATTTATACCTAATGCTGCACAATCGTCTAATAGTGGGCCTGGTGCTATTAGTAATGTAGTTTACTATACTACTATGACAACAACAGGTGCTGATGCATTTACATTAGCTGATGCTGATGTTAAAGGTCAAATCAAAAAAATTCAGATGATTGTTGATGCTGGTGACGGTACGCTAACACCTGCTAACTTGTCTGGTGGAACTACTATTACATTTGCTGATGTAGGTGATACATGTGAACTTTTATGGAATGGTTCTAGCTGGACAGTACTAGCTTTATATAATGTTGTAGATGGTGCAACTGCTCCAGTATTAGCATAATAATTAAACTAATTAAAATTAAACAAAAATGGCAATAGCAAAAAAAGTAACTGCAAATAATCATCTACCGGGTGAAGGGGATGCTAGATTTCCAGTTTACTCAAAACAATTTAATGAATTAGTAGATGCTGTATTAGAAATTGAAGGATCTGATGGTACTTTAACTGCAGATACTATTCAAGAACAAACATCTGGTAATGGTGTCGTTGTAGATGGTGTTACATTAAAAGATAACGCTGTAACTGCTACAGGAGTTAATAGCTTAACAGGTGGTATTACTATTTCTACAAATGTTGTAGAATATACTACTGAGGTAACATTAACTGCTACTGAAATTGTAGGAACTGATGCAGGTGATTTAGGTCATGCAGGTGGTGCAGAACTAGTTGCAGCAGCAGGTGCAGGAACAGCTTTACAATTTGTAAATGCAGTATTGATTTATGATTATGATACTGCTGCTTATACAGGTGGTGCAGGAGATGATCTTACAATCTATATTAATTCAGTAGCCGTATCTCCATCAATTGCAACTGCAGACTTAATTACAAAAGCAGGTGATACTGTTATCAATCTTAGTGCGTTAGCTGCTGCTGACTATGTATTAGGAGTAAATTCTAATATTAACTTAGCGTCAACTGCAGTAACTCAACCAGGTACTGCTGCTGGAGTAATTAGAGCAATTGTAACATACCGAGTTATTACTACTAATTTATAATTTGTATTATAATGTTAAGAGACAAGAGAGACAAAGCTTCTCAACAGTTAGTTGGGAAAGCTTTATTGAATACTAACCCATACTTTATATCTGATACTACTGAAGTAACAGGTCTAGAGGGGTACGCTATTCAAGCAATAGAAGATACTGTAATTGCATCAATTGATTCAAATTGCAAAGGTAATACATTAGTAGGTGAGACTATATTAGCTGGTCATGTTTGGTATATGAATGTATACTCTATTAAATTAACTTCTGGAGCAGTATTTATTCACAGACACTAAAAACTTTTTCTAGAATATGTTAGGTTTAGCTTTACATACTAGAGGTGGTTCTGGGGGTGGTTCTGGTGATAATGTAGCTAACCTTTACAAAACAGGTGTTACTACTTCATCTAGAACTGGTGATGATGGTGATACTGAAAGAGGTAGAGGTACTGATTTCTTTGAATTAAGTTACACGAACCCTTGGGGTCACACCTATAGATATTGTGGTAATACTGGTGGTTATACAGATGGCACCAGTTATTATGATGTAAACGGTGTTGGTACTACTAGAGCTTTAGCATTCCCTTCTGAAGAAGTATGTGATTTTGCCTATTACGATCAAGTTAATGGTACAGTACCAATGTGGTATGCACTACCATTTGGGACTACAACACCAAGTCCAGTATTACCTAATGGTGGTACAGTAGGTGGTACTTCAGGTAATGCAGCTATTGATGCTTGTGTAGCAAGTACTCAGAATAGTTATACAGATTGGTATTTACCTAATGAGTCAGAATTACATTCAATTGTTTACAGAGCACAAGCTATTAATCAGAATGGTGGATTAGATTATCCTCCTTTTGATTATTTGTTTTCAGGTTCACCAACAGCATCAAACTGGAGAGTGTTAAGTTCTAGTATAAATGTTGGTAATACGAGAATAATGTATTATATTACAGAAAATGGTAGTATGTCTATGGTGTCACCAACTACAGCATCATATACTTACTTTATGATAAGAATTGCTGATACAGCAGCAGATTTAGGATTATAATTATGGCAACTTATAAATTTGATTGGTTAAATGGTGGAAGTGAAATAGTAGATCCTACTATAACTATTAACTCGGATAATATTACAATATTTCCATCTAACATGACTATTGATGTAGATGTAATCTTAGAAACACCTAATGGTTCAAAATTTGGTGTAAGATTATTTCAAGTACCAGTAGTAAATATGAATTATGATTCTGAGACTCTAGGTACTAGAGTTATGGCTAAATTAGCAGAATACGAAATATAATGGCTAAAGAAAAAATATTAATATCACACTTAGATAACCCTTTAGATAGAATGTCTAAAGCTAAATTAAAAGTTGTGGTAAAGCCAAACAAAAAACCAAAAGTGGTTAAATACAATTGGTTACAAAGATTAATTATAAAACTTTTTAAATTATGATGGGGTTAGGATTGGGTTTACCAAAACCACCTATTGCGCCACCTGTAGTGCCGTAACTAAATAAATATGAATATAACACAAGAAGGAGAACAACAAAGAGCTATGGCTGAAAATAAACTACAAGACATACAAGCAAAATCAAAATACTTATGGGTCATAGATCCGGGTCATGGTGGTATGAAGAATGGTGTTTATCAAACTAAAGGTAAAAGAAGCCCTGTATGGGATGATGGTACTCAATACTTTGAAGGTGTTGGTAACAGACAAATTGCTGAAAGAGTTGGTAGAAAGCTAAGAGATTATGATATTGATTTTGCTTATACAGTAGACCCTAAAGATGGTACAGACGTACCTTTAAAAGATCGAGTTAACTGGATTAACAAACTACCTTATAAAAATAAAATATTAGTATCAATTCACTCTAACGGACATAGTAATGAAAATGCACAAGGTTGGGAGATATTTACTTCTGTAGGAGAAACTACTTCTGATAAGATTGCGTCTATCTTTTATAATAGATTCCAGGATAAATTCATGGATAGAAAATTTAGAAAAGATACTAAAGATGGTGATGTAGATAAAGAAGCTAATTTTTATATAATTAAAAAAACCGTATGTCCCGCAATTTTATTAGAGAATTTCTTTCATACCAACGAATACGAGTGTAAAGAAATACTAATGAGTGACGAAGGACAAGAAAAAATAGTTGATGCTATTATAGAATGTATTATATTTATAGAAGCTAACGGTATACCTAAGTAATGGAAACAGATTGGTCACATACTATAAAAAATCTAGTTATTGTACTATTAATGGCTTTAGTAGTAATAAGATGTGGTGGTCGGGAAGAACCTGAAGATATAGAGGTTGACCACTATACAGATACTACATATATTACACACATTGATACTACTTTATTTTATGATACAATAGTAAAGACCAAAACATTGCTTTCATACACAAATATTACAAATATTGAAAAAGACACTAGTAAATTATATACTTTTAAAACACATGTAAGTGATAGTTTAATTACTGGTGATATTACAACAAACATTAAAGTTAAGGATAGTGTAGCTACTTTGATAAATCAAGACATAGCATATAAACCACTATTCCCAAAATATATACATCAAACAGATAGTATCATTATACATGATTCTACTGTAGTTACTATTTACAAAAGTAAACCTAAAATGTTTATAGGGGCTGATGTTGCAATAGGTAATAGTACCAATAATGGTACCATAGTACCTAAGTTAGGTATTGATTTTAACAGTACTATACTAGAAACAGGTTATGACATATTTAATAAACAATTTGTTATAGGTGCAAAATATAAACTCAACTTTAAAAAGAAAAAGTAATACAATGGATTCAGTAATAAATTCACCTATTGGTGAAGCTGGTGGAGTAGCTACTCTATTAGCATCAATAACGTTTCAAGCAGCAAGTATGTTAAATTTAGCAGACATAAACCCATATCTAACTTTTTTCACTACTGTAGGTGGTGTGATATACTTGTGGTATAAAATCAAAAATGAACGTTTAAAGAATAAAAAACTTAAACAAGAATTAGAAAATGCCAGAGAGACTAACGAAGATAGGGAACCTACTGAATAGTTGGACTGCTATAATTATAGTAGTTTTTGGTATGATAAGTGGGGTATTTGGTTTAATTTATACAATTAGATCAAATAGCTCCGGTATAGAAGAACTTAAAATAGTTATTCAAGATAACAACAAATTAGTTACAAGAGAGTTTGAAATTCAATCACAACGAAGTGATAAAAGGTATACCAGAGCAATGAGAACTGCTGTCGAAATAAAAATGTTTATCGAAAAGATTGAAGACAGACAGTACGAACTAACTAAAGAAGTTTTTTATTTAAAGGGTAAAGTAGACAATGAGTAAGTTAAGTAACATATGGAATTGGTTTAAAAAATTCTTTGATGGAGAAACTGCTGCATCAATGATGAGACTTTTAAACTTCTTAGCTGTAGTTAATGGTCTAGGTATTATTTGGTACTGCTCTATAGCAGAAACTGAAGGATATGCTCATTATGGTTTAGAGCTAGTAATGATTGGTATATTCGGTAAAGGTTATCAAGACTATAATAACTATCGTAGAGATAAAGAAAAAAATAATAATGGCGAAACAGTATAATATAGATAAGCTTCGTGAAATTCACATCAATAGAAAAGCTCAAAGGGGTATCAAATACCATACCAAATACAGAGTTTTTATTGGTGACGATAGAGGGTATTTAGTTGATATTACTGATCTTCAGCATAACGAAGATTCTAATGATAGGTTTAATACTGTAGAAATTAGTATAGAAACTAATAGTGAAGCCATTGCTGAACTAGATGCTAGAAAAGCTGATAAATGTCAAGCATTAGCTTGGTCAATTATATTTTAAATGGAAAAAGTTATATTAGATAGTACTAATTATAGTTTTGATGCTTCAGCTAAAACTGTAACTTTTACTCAAAGTTATGGAGCTGTAGAATTAAATCATATATTATTAATTACTAATGTTACAGATAACGTAATTATATATAACTTTGGATGTGCTGGGTATGGTGGCTCAATGTCTAGTTTAACTTTAACTTTAGATTATGATACTACTAGCATGGCGGATACTGACGATTTGCAAGTAGTATTATATGTAGAGAGTACTGAAAATGATTCTAATATGTTAAAGGAGTTAGAAGTACAATCTGAGACATTGAGCTGTTTACAAAACATACTAGAAGAATTAAAGTTAAATAATAAATTAATTAAAGAAATTCTAAGATAATGGCAGAATATAAAATAAAAGACGGTACTGGTACTGGAGAACTTGTCAAGGTAAATGGTGATAATAGACTATATACCCAAGCAGTTACTACTACTGAAAATGATGATGCTAACAAAAAGGGTGTAGCATATAACATTAACACTGGAGTTATTACTCTTACAGATTCAGTAGATACTGCAGTAATGTATCTAAAAAATGATGAAGAAAAAACTCTTCACATTACAGCTATTGCTGTAGGATTAGGCCCCTCAACAGGTGGTTCTGGAGGTATACCTAAAATTACTGTAGTTAAAAACCCTACCAGTGCTAGTTTTAGTACAGATGTTGATATTAAAAGTAACAGAAATTATGGTTCTCAAAATACTTTAGGTGATGTTACAGCTTATAAAGGAGCTACAGGAGCTACATTAACAGGTGGAGAAGATCATTTAATATTCTTCCAAACATCTAATGGTAGATTATTTGCTCAAATAGATGAGGTATTACCTAAAGGTAGTACTATAGGAGTTAAGATTGATCCACAACCAAGTAATACATCTCAAGATGTTTATGTAGCCTTTATATGTCATCAAGAAATACTTGATTAATAAAATTATAAAAAATTATGGAAACTACAATAAAAGATGGTACAGGTTCTCAACAAGAAGCACATGTTGATGGTTTTGGCAGATTACATGTTTTTGCAGTAACAGAACCAGAAGACAAACATATTGCTAGAGAGGGTAAAACTTGGAGTTATTACTTTACTACTACTCCTGTAGGAGCTAATGATTATTTTTTCTACTTTGAAAATACTGGGGAAGAGATTTACACTATTACAGATATTAGAGTTATGTCTGCTTCAGCTGATACTATTAATATAAATGGGGTTAGTGGAACTCCTTCTTACACAGCTAGTGCAGATGTGGATGCAGTAAATAGAAACAGAGGACTAGTTTCTACTTTACCTTCAGCTACTGCAAAAAAAGATACAGATACTACAGGTTTAACTAATGATGGTACAGTCTTTTTTATAAGATGTGACACTGCAAATAAAATGGAACATCTAAGAACATCTTCTAATATTCATATACCTAAAGGAGCAGCTATTGGTTTACAAGCTGTTACAGGTACTGCATTAATTACCTGTGTAGTATCAGTAAGTATTCTTGAAGAACTTTAATTAAATGGGACTAGAAACTAAAATAATAGATGGTGAAGGTTCCAAAAAAAGAGTAGGCTCTAAAACTACTGAAGAATTTGGTACTGGTTTAAAGGTATATACTTTTGAAGG